>OGUD01000004.1_pt1 | contig 264794 bp, 246 predicted proteins | sample 1573671 | NCBI WGS metagenome assembly OGUD01 (sample SAMEA2582065, study PRJEB24529) | metagenome | biome: Human gut stool | place: China | collected 2011 | reverse complement strand
TTACCAGCACGATGAATTTTCCGGCAAGGTAATTCTGGACAAGCAAGGCCGACCCATGCTGCGAGAATCGTACATCCTCGATACCCTTGAGTGTGGCGATTTCTCATTCGCAACGGCCTGTCTGCTGGCAAACCGCAAGTATTGCAAGAATACCCAGCATGGTGATATCAAGAGCCACCAGTATATCATCAGCTTTGACCCACGCGATGCAGCCGACAATGGCTTGACCATGGAAACCGCACAGGCTCTCGGCCTGAAATTCTGCGAAGAGAACTTCCCCGGTCATCCCGCCATCGTCTGCACTCACCCGGATGGGCATAACCGTTCGGGAAACATCCACGTCCATATCGTGATCGGCAGCATCCGAACACGAGAGGTGGAGCGCAAGCCCTATATGCAGAAGCCCCGCGACTGGCTAGAGGGCATGAAACACTCCAGCACAGCCCAGACCATGCGGCATTTGCGTGTCGAGGTCATGGAGCTGTGCGAGGGTGCCGGACTGTACCAGATTGACCTGCTCAACGGCTCGAAAGAGCGCGTAAGCGAAGCCGAGTATTGGGCGCGCAGGCGCGGCCAGTTGAAACTTGACCGTGAAAACGCAGCTCTTACCGCAGCTGGACAGCAGCCCCGGCAGAAGAAGTTTGAAACCGTAAAAGATACCCTGCGGAAACAGATTTCTTCAGTGCTGTACCGTGCCACGAGCTTTGAAGATTTTTCCGACAGGCTCTTGCAGCAGTATGGTATTGCCGTCAAGGAAAGCCGTGGGTGCCTAAGTTATCTACCTGCTGGAAGAACAAAGTTCATACGAGCGAAACATCTCGGTGACAAGTTCGATAAGGCGGCAGTGCTTGCCACGTTGCAGGCAAACGCCGAACGCAAACCTAAGGTGCAGTTCAAGCAGGATGCCATCGGGAAACTGATCGACATCCAGTCGAGGATGATCGAGGACAAGGGCATCGGCTATAAGCGTTGGCTCACGAAACACAATCTCAAAATTATGGCACAGACCGTGAAGCTTCTGCAGGAAAAGGGCTTGACCGACGAGGACACCTTGAACCAGCGCATCGCCAAACTGGAAGCCAAGTATCACGACTCGCTGGCGGTGGTGAAAGACCTCGAAGGTCGCATGAAGACCAACAATGAGCTGCGCTATCACATCGCAGCCTACACCAGCACCAAGAATGTTGCCCAGCAGTTAAAGACCGCCAAGCGCCCCGCAGTCTTTGAGGAACAGCATCGTGCAGAGCTGACAGCGTACCGGGCGGCAGCAGCCTATTTCAAGGCAAACAACCTCACCAAGCTGCCCAGCCCGAAAAAGCTGGAAGCCGAGTATGCGCAGCTGGCATCCGAAAAGGCGAAGTTCTACGAGCAGTACAAGGAAGCCAAAGAGGAACTGCTCAAACTGAAAACCGCAAAGCAGAATGTTGCGTCCTTTTTCCGGGAGGAAGAACAGACGCAGCAGGAGAGATAAAGGAGTGTGCGTATGATCAATCTGAAAATCGACCCGGAGTTCCAGTCCCAGATTCCCCCTCTGACCGATGATGAATTTAAGCAGCTTGAAGAAAACATCCTCAAAGAGGGCAAGCTGCTCTCTCCTTTGATTGTCTGGAACAATACCCTTGTTGATGGACACAACCGTTATGCCATTCTCCAGAAGCATCCTGAGATTTATTTCTCCACCATGCCGCTCCCCTTTGAAAGCCGGGAAGAAGTTCTCGCTTGGATTTGCAAAAACCAGTTGGGGCGGCGCAATTTAACCCCGGAGCAAAAGAAGTTTCTGATGGGCAAGCAGTATTCCTCTGAAAAGCGTACCGAAACATTTCGCGGCAATCAGCATACTGTAAAGAAATCTGGCAGTGTTCAGTCTGAACACAACCAGAAGCCTATGAAAACCTGTGAGCGCATCGCACAGGAAAATCACAGCAGTGCAAGTTCTGTCCGCCGTGCAGAATACTATGCGCACGGTGTTGACGTTGCGGATGAATTGTCTCCCGGTTTCCGTGATCGGTTCTTCCGCGAGGAACTGCACATTCCCGATTATCTTCTCGAAAATCTCGGCAAGGCCAAGCCCGAAGAACAGGCTGAAATTTTTGAGGAAATCAAGAATTATGTGCCGAAGCCGAAGAAGGTCAAGCCTAACAAGGTAACGGTGAAGCAGGCAGAGAAAGCCGCCAGCAACACCATTGATGAAAACTATGATGTTCCCCAAAAGTTTCTCGAACTGTACTACCGGCTCCACAATGCTGAATCTCTCATGCGAAAGAGTTGGGAGGTTACGTTCGACTTGAACCCGAAACTTCTTACGCATCCGGAACAGGTCAAAGTTCTTCGCTTTGCCTTGAAACCTCATCTTGAATTTTTGAAAACGCTGGACGAAGTTCTTGCAGAATCCAGCAGTGAATCCTCTAAAACGGCATAACGGCAGGCACTTGTAAGCCATCAATGAGCCACCAGCCGCAAGTACAGGGCGGAAAGCATCCGCGCCCTTGCGCCTGACATGAAATTGGAACTTTGATTTTCTTGCCCGGCTTTGCCACGGTGGGACAGTCAAAGGAGTGTGCGTTTGAACAAAAAGAAAAAGTCCACAAATACTTCCCCTTATCCCGATGAAGTCATTGACCGTCTGGCGCGGGCATTCTACCCGGCCATCCTTGCCTGCTGGAACAGCGAGGAAGGCCAGAGGGAGTTTGCCGCATGGCAGACAGAACAGGCTCATCTTGCAGGAAAAGAAAAACAGGAAGTTCCCGTTGGGGAACTTCCTGCTGTACATATCGTTATTGTCTGTGGCTTTTGGCAGGGTGCGTCCGGGCGGGCGCACCCTGTTTTTGTTATATCACATAATGCAATTTAGATTCTATTAAAGACGAAATGATAAACTTCTCATCATATAATATAGATCACAAACGCTTACTCCAAACTCAATCGCCACATCTGGTATTTTAGCATTTTTACTCGGATTTTTGGGTGACAGACCACCATTCTTTTTTTCAAATGTTACTATTGTTAATTTTCTTACTGCCGCAGTTGCAATTAGCCATGGATCTGCAACACTTTCTCTTGACCACTCTGCAAGCGCACTTTGCTTATAGCATGTATTGCTTTGAACTGCACCTAAAACTCTACTATATTTTTCTATGATTTCGGGAGTTCTATGGTCAATGATGTTTATCCCCTGTAATGACTTCATCCAATTTGAAAGTTCATCATGACCCTCTGTTATTTCATTTTTCACCATATCTAAGAGAACAACTGAACCATCTTTAAGTTTTTCTTCTAGCTGTTCCCAAAAGCTAGGTGCGAGGTCAAACGGATAATACATAAGATGCGGTGTCAGCAAAGCATTTGTATCTATTAGAAAAACTTCTTGATTCACTTCGACCCACCCCCCATTTTGTTAACCAAATTTTCAAAGGTAGATCTATTGGTATTAGTAAGTCTAAAAGCGTCCGTGTATAAAGTTTTTCCTTCGTGAACGCTTGAGACCAAGCTCTTGAAAAACCGTGTATCAATTCGGCTTGCCGCAGTTCTATAATAGTCTCCGCCACCGCCTTGCTCTTTTTCCTTTTTTCGTTTTTCATTGTAACGATTAACCGCAATTTGTGACAGCTTCCTATATACAGAATAATCAATATATCCGTTATCTAATGCTTTCCTTGCTATAACTGTCGTCCCACAGCTAAAATACTTTGTAAGCGCATCAATCGTTTTAATTGGATCATCAAATTTATCGATTTCTTTCCACTTTTTCTCAAACATGACCTGTGGAACTAAAATTTCCGCAGCCACTGCATTAGATACACTTTCCGCCTTACTAACCCTTGTTCCAGAGCTGTATCTGTCATTGTATAAACTATTATTTCCTATACATATATGAGCAAATTCGTGTAGCAAAGAAAATAGTTTCCCGCTAACCGAATCGTTTGAATTGATAAAAATTAATGGTACAAGATCATCTACCATCGCAAAAGCACGAAATTCATTTATGTCGAGCGGTCGATGCGTATTATTTCCAACAATACCACTCATCATAACAATAACGCCTGCTTGACTAATTTTATCTCTCAGTGTTTTAAAAGACTCTACAGCCGATTTGCTGTTTTCATACCATTTAATTTCTAACTCTAAAACTGTTCGGACATATTCGGCAAAGTCTTCAGTATCCACATTGTTTTTTTGGCTTCCAATAAATTCTGGAGCCTGCTGTTCTTCCTCTATAGCATGATTTCTAGCCCAATCCTGAACTTGTTCCATATCATGCATAACATCAATAATATTTCTGCTCGGATTCATTGCCGATGTGCTATCTATGGTTCTGTACTCTAATAACGGAAATTCTTCTTTGGGAGGTTCTTGGAGGAAAAAATACCCAAATGGGATTCCAGATGCTTTACTAACTTTTTCGATCTGATTAAAAGTGGGCAATTTTTCACCACTTTTCCATATTGTTAAATACTTTACAACATCCCGCGGAACATTTTCTTGTTGAATATGTGCCATAACCCAGTCTAGCACATCTGGAGACAACTTCACGTTAATCTGCATTATGACACCTCCCTTTAGTATTATAGCACAGATTATTTGCGATTAATAGTTCATTATCCTTAATTTTCATCTTCCACGGACACCTGCATTGAACTTTCCGAAGAAAACAAATAATCCGAACCCGTCTCCTATCGGAAACAAGTTCGGATTATTTTTGTTTGGTCCGAGTGGCGAGAATCGAACTCACGGCCTCTTGAACCCCATTCAAGCGCGCTACCAAAACTGCGCTACACCCGGTCATCATCCGTTGCCTCCCTACCAAAGCACCGACGACATGAGATATTATACTCGGATGAGGCAGTCTTGTCAACAGATTTTTGCAATTTTTTTGGATTTTTTTGAAGAAAGTATGATTTTGACGGTGATGCGCTGCTTTGCATCGTACTAATTCCTCCCGCCGTCGCATAAATTTCTTCCAGATGGCTTTCAAATGGGAAGAGAGGGGAGAGCATTTTGGCAAAGCAGGAACGAATCGAGCAGGCGGCAGTCTGCCGCGAGATAGGAGCCCGCACCGGCGGCGACATCCTCATTGGCGTGGTGGGGCCGGTGCGCACGGGCAAGAGCACCCTCATCAAGCAGTTTATGGAAAAGCTGGTGCTGCCAGCCATCGGCCCGGAGGACGCGAAGCTCCGCGCCCGCGATGAGCTGCCCCAGTCGGCAGCGGGGCGCACCATCATGACCACCGAGCCCAAATTCATCCCGGAGTCGGCGGTGCCGCTGGCGCTGGAGGGCGGGGGAGAGTGCAGCATCCGGCTCATCGACTGCGTGGGCTACATGGTGGAGGGAGCCATGGGCCACGAGGAGAATGACAAGCCCCGAATGGTCAAAAGTCCCTGGTTCGACGAGGAGATCCCCTTCGACCTCGCCGCCGAGACCGGCACCCGCAAGGTCATCCGAGACCACTCCACCATCGGCATCGTCGTCACCACCGACGGAACCATCAGCGAGATACCCCGCGAAAACTACATCCCGGCAGAAAAGCGGGTCATCGACGAGCTGGAAGCGCTGGGCAAGCCCTTCGTCATCCTGCTCAACAGCACCCACCCCGATGCCCCCGAGACAAGAGCGATGGCGGCGGAAATGGAAGAGAGCTATGGCCGGACCGTTCTGGCTGTGAGCTGCCTCGACCTCGACGAGACGCAGCTGGGCGAGATTTTGCAAAAAGTGCTCTACGAGTTCCCGGTGAGGGAGCTGGATTTCGCCCTGCCCCGCTGGGTGACGATGTTGGACAAAGGCCACTGGCTCCAGACCGAAGTATACACAGCGGCTATGCAGCTCTCCGAGAAAATTTCCCGGATGAAGGACGTCTCCGACTCCGGCCGGGCGGCGTTGGACTGCGAGGCCGTGGAAAACGCCGCCCTCAGTGGGATGAACCTCGCCGACGGCGTGGTCCGCATCACGGTGCTGCTCAAGCCCGAGGTGTTTTATAAGGTGCTCAGCGAGCAGACGGGCCTCGAAATCGGCGACGAAGCCGGGTTGATGCCCTGCATCATCGAGCTGGCCAAAGCCAAGCGTGCCTACGAGAAGATACGCAGTGCGATGGAGCAGGTGGAGGCTACCGGCTACGGCATCGTGATGCCGTCCATCGACGAGCTTTCGCTGGAACAGCCCGAGATCGTCCGGCAGGGCGGGCGGTACGGCGTCCGTCTCGAGGCCAGCGCGCCGTCTATCCACATGATGAAAGCTGTCATCCACACCGAGCTGAGTCCCATCGTCGGGACGGAAAAGCAGAGCGAAGACCTCGTGCAGAGCCTTTTGAAGGATTTCGAGGACGACCCCGTCCGCCTGTGGGAGTCGAACATCTTCGGCAAGAGCCTCCACGAGCTGGTCAACGACGGCCTGCAGAACAAGCTGCTCCATATGCCGCAGGAGGCCCGGGGGCGTTTGCAGGAGACGCTGGAACGGGTCATCAACGAGGGCTGTACCGGACTCATCTGTATCTTGATCTAACAAAAAGTCCGCTGCACGAAACCAACGTGCAGCGGACTTTTGTGCTATTTCTCTTCTTCGGTCAATTTGGTGATGAGCATCTGATAAATCTCATTGCCCTTCAAAATGAACTGCTTTTTTACCATCTCAGCGCTCAGCCGGTCGGGAGTGCCGATGTCCAGACAGAACAGCTCGCTGTCCAGAGCCTTCACCTGACAGCGCACGGAGCAATGGCCGTCGGCCTTTTCGCTGATGCGGGCGCTGTACTCGGCTTCCTTGCGCGCCCAGGTCTGGCTGCGCAGCACGGCGGCGACCGCCTTTTCCCGCACACTGCGGGGCAGGTCGTAGGCCAGCTCCTGCGCCACTTTTCGGCCCTTGTCGGTGATGGTGTACCGGTCGCCCTCCACCGTCACGAGCTGCTGCCTGGCGATGTCGTCCAGGCAGGAGCCGATCTCAAAATAATTCACCAGTGCCTCTTCCATCAGGGCGTTTTCGATCTCCGTCCGTGTGATAGGCCCGGCGTTCTTGACAAGATAACACAGCAGCAATCGTATCTCGGTGCTGTTGGTCAGCCCACCGGGACGCACACCGGCGGTAAAAGCATCGTTGGCGGCCATTGTTACTCCCATCTCCCGTGTTCTATAGTATTAACTATAGTATAAAGGGTTTCACGCCGGATTGCAAGCCATGACCGAAAAATCCGTCTCGATGCGCTTGTGGCTTTCGGGGGTGGAGTAGAGCCAGTGATCGAGGTGGCCCTCGGTGATGAAGTACCGCAGCTCGAAACGGTGGCTCTGGCTGAGGGCGTGGTTGACGATGACGAGCTTTATCTTCATCTTCTCGGGCAGGATGTTCTTGATGTAGACGCTCACGGCCTGCCCGGGCCGCAGGTCGGGGCAGCTCTCGGCGAGGCCCGCGAGGTTGGGCGCGATCTCGATGAAGGTGCCGTACTCTTCCACGCTCCGCACGATGCCCACCACCGTTTCGCCCACCGTAAAGGCGGCAGCGTTCTCGGCCCAGGTACCCAGCAGCTCCCGGATGGTCAGCACGAACCGCCCCTGTGCGTCCCGGCTCTTGATGGCGCAGAGTATCTGCTGCCCCACGCTGACCCGGTCGGCAGGGGAGGAGATACGGCTCACCGACATGCAGTCAATGGGCAGAAGGGCGCTGATGCCGCAGCCTACGTCACAGAACGCGCCGAAGGGCTCGATGTGGGTCACGATGCAGGGCAGGATGTCGCCGGGCTGGAGCTGGTCGAGGTATTCAGCCTTACACATCCGCTGGGCTTCAGCGCGGGAGAGGCGGTAGACAGTCTGTCCGTTTTCGTCGGTGTCGATGCCCTCGATGACAAAGCAGGTGGGCCGTCCTACCCGCGTCAGTACGGCGATGTCCCGTACGCTGCCGGTGTCGGCTCCGTCGGCGCACTGCCCGAAGGGCATTACAGCCCGGCAGCCGCCCAGCTCGAACCGGAGCTGACGCTGGGTGTCGAAGGCCAACGCCGTGCTCTGCAAGATCTCGCGGCTGGCCATCGCGGCCCGCAGCTCGGCGGCGCTCAGGCGGGAAGCATTGCGGTAGTTGTTTTCGGTACGAAACGCTTGCATCATCTTTCATTCCTCTTTCTCTGATTTTTGGGTAGCATTGCAGCTATAAAACCATATGCAGCTGCATTTGCATTTTATACGAGTTTGGATTATACTATAGTTGTGTGTTCCTCTTTTGGACACACGGCCTGTACTATAAATGTGCAGACAGGAGGGATTCAATATGGATATTGCAGTCGGCGATACCATCCTCACCCGCAAACAGCACCCTTGCGGAGCAGCAAGCTTCGAGGTGCTGCGGGTGGGCATGGATTTCAAGATCCGCTGCACGGGCTGTGGCCGCGAGGTCATGCTGCCCCGGGCGAAGATCGAGAAGAACATCAAAAAGGTCATCAAACCGGGCCAGGAATAGCCCAGCGGCACAGCACATTCAGAAACTGTTTTGTAAGGAGAACTGCCTGATATGCCGAATCTGACTTCCCAAATGGAGGCCGTCTGCCGCCGGTTCGAAGAACTTTCTATCCGTCTCAATCAGCCCGAAACTGCCGCCGACCCGGCGCAGTTCCGCCGCCTGATGCAGGAGTACCATGAAGCACAGCCGGTGGTGGACGCTTACCACACCCTCACCACTGCGCAGGACCACCTGGCACAGGCGAAAGCCCTGCTGGAAGGGGACGAGCCCCTCGACGCGGACTTTAAGGCTATGGTACAGCAGGAACTGAGCGAAAAAAGTCAGGATGTGGCAGAGCTGGAAAATAATCTCAAAATTTTGCTGCTGCCGAAGGACGTAAACGACGAGAAAAGCGTCATCATGGAGATACGCGCCGGTGCCGGCGGCGAGGAAGCTGCGCTGTTCGCCCACAGCCTCGTGCGGATGTACACCATGTACGTCCAGAGCCGGGGCTGGGAGATGGAGCTGCTGAACCTCAACGAGACGGAGCTTGGCGGAACCAAGGAAGCCGTCTTTGCGGTCAATGGCCGGGGCGCCTACAACCGCCTCAAGTACGAGAGTGGTGTCCACCGGGTGCAGCGTGTACCGGAAACGGAGACGCAGGGCCGCATCCATACTTCGACGGCCACCGTGGCCGTGATGCCGCAGGCCGAAGAGGTTGACTTTGCGCTGGACATGAAGGATCTGCGCATCGACACCTTCCGCTCTTCGGGTGCGGGCGGTCAGCACATCAACAAGACGTCCAGCGCCATCCGCGTCACCCACATCCCCACCGGAACCGTGGTTGAGTGCCAGAACGAGCGCAGCCAGTTCCAGAACAAGGACAAGGCTCTGGAGATCCTGCGCAGCCGCCTGCTGGCCCAGAAGCAGAAGGAGCAGCAGGACGCCATCAACGCCGATCGCGCCGGTCAGGTGGGAACAGGGGACCGCAGCGAGAAGATACGCACCTATAACTTCCCGCAGGACCGCTGCACCGACCACCGGATCGGCCTGACGGTACACAACCTCGACAAGATCATGGACGGCAATCTGGACGACATCATCGACGCCCTCGCCACCCGTGAGCAGGCCGAGAAACTGCAGAAGTTAAACACATAAATATGCGCGAAATGCGCACGAAAAGCTGTAAAGAATAATTGCTTTACAGAAGAAAAGAGCGATGATTCGTATGAGTATCAATACTGAAGTCCGCCCGGCTGACGCAGAGGGTATTGCCCGCGCAGCCGAGCTTCTGCGGCAGGGCGAGCTGGTAGCCCTGCCTACCGAGACAGTCTACGGCATCGCGGCCGATGCCCGCAACGGAGAGGCCGTGAGCAAGATTTTTGTGGCGAAGGGACGTCCGCAGGACAATCCCCTCATCGTCCACGTCACAGGCCCTGAGATGCTGCACGGCCTCGTCAGCGAAGTGCCGGAACGCGCCCAGCTGCTGATGGCAGCGTTCTGCCCCGGCCCGCTGACCATCATCATGCCCCGCGGCCCCGAGGTGGCAGCGGAGTGCTGTGCCGGTCTGGACACCGTGGGCATCCGGATGCCCAGCCACCCGGTGGCACGGGCTGTCATCGAGGCCAGCGGCTGCGCCTTTGCGGCCCCGTCGGCCAACCTCTCCGGCAAGCCCAGCCCCACCAACGCACAGGACGTCTTTACCGATATGGACGGCCGGCTGCCCCTCATTCTGGACGGCGGCGAGTGCGACTGGGGCGTGGAGTCTACGGTCGTGTCGGTGGTGGGCGAAAAGCCCACCCTGTTCCGTCCCGGCCACATCACGCTGGAAGACCTCGAGCGTGCGCTGGGCGAGGAAGTGGAAGTCTCCAAGGCCATCCTCGAGAAGCTGCCGGAGGGTGCGGTCGTCCGCAGCCCCGGCATGAAGTATAAGCACTACGCCCCCAAGGCAGATGTGACCCTTCTGGATGGCACCTTCGAGCAGTTCAAAGCCTATGTGGATGCCCACGCCGCTGAGAATCCCAGCTGCCTCTGCTTTACCGGCGAGGCCGAAAAGCTGGGCGTACCCTGTGTGGAGTATGGCCGGGAGGGCGACGGAGCCGACCAGGCAAAACACATCTTCCGCTCCCTTCGTGCGCTGGATGAGCAGGGCGATGCTGTGGTCTACGCCCGCTGCCCCCAGAAAGACGGCCTGTCCATGGCCGTCTATAACCGCCTCATCCGTGCGGCCGCGTTCCGGGTGATAAAGCTATGATGACGCTGGGCATCACCGGCCGCAGCGGCTGCGGCAAATCGACGGTCACGGCGGTGTTCGCGGCCCGGGGCATCCCGCTGGCAGACGCCGACCAGTTTTCCCGCGAGATACTGCTTCCGGGTTCACCGCTGCTGCCCCAGCTGGCCGAGCTCTTCGGGGCAGATATTATAAAGGAAGACGGCACCCTTGACCGCCGCCTGCTGGCCGACCGCGCCTTTGCAACGCCCGAGGGGAAAGCTGCGCTCGACGCGCTGACCCACCCGGAGATCGTCCGCCGCATCCGCGCCGCCAAACAGGCCGCGCAGCAGGCGGGGGCGAAGCTCTTTGTGCTGGACGGCGCGGTCATCATCGGCACGGCGGCAGAGGCCGAGTGCGACAAGCTCTGCGTGGTCACGGCACCGTTTGAAGTCAGTGTGGAGCGCATCGCGGCCCGGGACGGCATCTCGCCTGAGATGGCCGCCCGCCGCCTCAACGCCCAGACGCCAGAGGCTGTGCTGACCGCCAGGGCAGACTACATCCTGCCCAATACCTCCACCCGTGAGGCGCTGGCGAAGGCAGCAAACGAGCTCTGTGACGCTCTCATGGGGGAGGGATGCCGCGCTTGAAAACGCTGTTCCGACTGCTGCGCAGACTGGTGGTGCTGGCCTGCATCGCGGCAGTGCTCCTGACGGCTCTGCCACCCCTCGCCCGGGAGGCTGACCGGCTGCTCTACCCCCGCAAATACAGCCGGCAGGTGGAGCAGTGGGCCGCAGAATACGAGCTCGACCCGCTGCTGGTCTATGCGTTCATCCGCACGGAGAGCGGCTTCGACCCCGCCGCCACTTCCAGCGTGGAGGCCCGGGGGCTGATGCAGATGACCGAGGAGACCTTTATCTGGCTGCGCAGCAAAATTGCGCCGGATGAGGGCCTGACCTTCGATGACCTCTACGACCCTGACGTCAGCATCCGCTTCGGATGCTACTACATCCATCTCTGCATGGAGCGGTACGGCGGCGATGTGGCTACCGCTGCCGCCGCCTACCACAGTGGATGGGGGACAGTAGATAATCTGTTGCGGATGGAAGAGCATTCCACCGACGGGCAGACCCTGAAAGGCTTCCCTTATAACCAGATGCACCATTACGTCGAAAAGATAACCGCCAGCTACGCCGTCTATACCCGGCTCTACGGCGGCTGAATCTCAACCAATGAAGAAGAACCGACAGGCCAAAAACCTGCGGGTCTTTGATAGATAACAAGTGTAAGAAAACAGAAAGGCAGGAGAGATCCTATGGCAGAAAAAACTCCGAACCAGCAGCTGGCTGAAAAGCTGCTGTTTAAGCCCGCTTATGTCGGCGACAAGTCCGCCGCCGTCAAGCAGGAGGCCCACGCATTCGCTGAGGGCTACAAGAAATTCCTCGACGCGGGCAAGACCGAGCGCGAGGTGGCCGCTGAGAGCGAGCAGATGCTCAAGGAGGCAGGCTACCAGCAGTTCGACCCGAAGAAGACCTACGCCCCCGGCGACAAGGTCTATTTCAGCCAGCTGGGTAAGGCCATCGTGGCTTCCACCATCGGCACCCGCAGCTTCGAGGACGGCTTCCATCTGGTCATCGCTCACACCGACAGCCCCCGTCTGGACCTGCGCCCGACCCCGCTGTACGAGTCCGACCACTTCAGCTACTTCAAGACCCACTACTACGGCGGCATCCGCAAGTATCAGTGGGGTACCATGCCGCTGGCAATCCACGGCGTGTTCTCCCGCGCTGACGGCACCACCGTCTCTGTGAACGTGGGCGAGGACGAGAACGATCCCGTCTTCTGCATCACCGACCTGCTGCCCCATCTGGGCGCTGAGCAGGGCGAGCGCAAGCTGAGCGACGGCATCCGCGCCGAGGAGCTGAACATCCTCATCGGCTCCGACGCTGTGGACGACGAGGAAGTGAAGGAAGCTGTCAAGCTGAATACTATGATCCTCCTCAACGAGAAGTACGGCATCACCGAGAAGGATTTTGCCCGCGCTGAAATCGAGATCGTCCCCGCTTATAAGTCCCGCGACGTCGGCTTCGACCGCTCCATGATCGGCGCCTACGGCCACGATGACCGCGTCGATGCATATCCCGCTCTGATGGCCGAGATCGCCACCAAGAATCCCGCCTTCACTACCGTCTGCGTCCTGACCGATAAGGAAGAGATCGGCTCCGACGGCGTCACCGGTATGCAGAGCATGTACGTCTTCCACTTCATGCAGGAGCTCTGCCGTACCGCTGGTCAGGACGACATCATTGCATTCCGCAACAGTGTCTGCCTGTCTGCCGACGTCACCGCTGCTTACGACCCGAGCTGGGCCAGCGCTTTCGAGCCGATGAACGGCACCTACGCAGGCCGCGGCATCGCGCTGTTCAAGTACACCGGCAGCCGCGGCAAGAGCGCTGCAAACGACGCTTCTGCCGAGCTGGTGGGCTATGTCACCCGCATGATGGACGCCGACGACGTTGCATGGCAGATCGGTGAGCTGGGCCGCCTCGACCTGGGCGGCGGCGGCACCATCGCAAAGTATGTTGCCAACCGCGGCATCCCCGTCATCGACATCGGTGTGCCTGTGCTGTCCATGCACTCTCCCTTCGAGGTCATCCACAAGACCGACCTGTACATGGCTTATCGTGCCTTCGTCCTGTTCAATCAGGCCGCTGAGTAAGCTGCTTCTACGCACCAAAGCCCCGGAAAGTCTGCCGTCTGGCAGGCCCTCCGGGGCTTTTTGCTATGTCGTGGGCAGGGGGACGGCCTGCTCTACCGTGAGGAAGGCGAAACCGTTGTCCTTGTACCACTGGATGATGTCGGGCAGGGCTTCGGCAGTGGTGCGGGTGGTGGCCGAGTCGTGCATCAGCACGATGCACTGGGTCTGCTCGCTGGTCTCCCGCACGATGTTGCGGAAGATGGTGCCTGCACTGGGCTTGCCGCCCACAGCGTCCTCGGCGCAGACGTTCCAGTCTACATAGACGTAGCCTTTTGCAGTGACTTCTTCTTTGAGCTGCTGCATCAGCCCGCGCCCGCCGTAGCGGCGGCTCACGGTGTTGGTACTGCCGCCCGGGAAGCGCAGATACCGCAGGCCGTCGGCCCGGACGTAAGGGGAGAGGCGTTCCTTTAACAGGTCGATGTCCTTCCAGTAAGCGTCCGCGCTCTGGTAGATGTCGCTGTACTCGTGGGAGGCGGAGTGGAGCGCGATCTGATGTCCGGCGGCAGCAGCCTCAGAGATGAGGGGAAGATATTTGTCGTTGTTGCCGGTGGCGACTACAAAGAAGGTCGCCTTTACTCCGGCACGGTCCAGCGCGGACAGAACGTCCGGCGTCGTCTTGCTGGGGCCGTCGTCGAAGGTCAGACAGACCCACTTCTCGGGCATCGGCTCCGGCTCCGGGGACGTTTCTACGGAGGACGCCGAGGCAGGGGAGACGAAGCTTTCGTCCGGCACCGGGGTCAGGTCGCTCTCCCGGCAGCCTACGGGCGGCTCTGCACCGCAGAATATCCCCAGTCCGAACCCCGCCGCCGCCCCGACAGAAAGCAGCAAAAGGCTCCACAACAATCTTTGATGTTTGCTGAATTTGAAAAAAGTCATTTCCAAAAACCTCCTTCTTAAGTCATTTCTGCACGGAAACTCCATTTACAAGATATGAATGGCAAAAAAATCTATGAAAACGCTTGACATCGCCGGGGGAGTATGGTATTATACTTGAGCAGTCAGCGATACGGCTTGAACCTCAGGGCTGTTAGAAAACACGGATTGCATCAAAACTTCATATGCGAGGGTGGCGGAACTGGCAGACGCGCACGTTTGAGGTGCGTGTGGTTTATCCTTGGGGGTTCAAATCCCCTCCCTCGCACCAGAAAATATCCACGAAATGTCGATGAAAAATCGATGTTTTGTGGATTTTTTGTTGTCTGTGCGTATCAGATACTGCCTGCTTTTGCCGGGTACTTTGTAGTCAGAATCGTAGTCAGAAAAAGTAGGTCATAGCAGGATTTTTCCGGGGGTTCCCCGGGACAAAAAGTAGTCAAAAATAATGAATCAGGCCGCCGTCTCCGTAAAACAGAGACAGCGGCTTGATTCATCAAGGGGATTATTTGTCCATATCATGGTACGCACCTGCGGGCGGCCGTGCTGTTCGCCCCCTCTTCTCTGTAAGATAAAAAATGACCCCAAGCCTGAGCTTGGGGCCATCAGCGGCTGCGGTCCCCGTAGACATTCCTGACTCGTGGGACCCGCGCACTAAGCAACAGCGACGGGTTGCGTTAGCTGATTTTTCCGCAGCCCCTTGGCAGGGCTTTGAAAAATCAGAACGCGGCCCCAACAGCTCCTCCCTGTTTCAGCCGCTGGCTGCGGTCGTCGCCGTTGCACCGGGCTGATTGCTTGCCGCCTGCGGGCGGCCGTGCTGTTCGACCCCTCTTCTCCGCAAGATAAAAAATGACCCCAAGCCTGAGCTTGGGGCCATTTTTTATGCGGGAGAAGGGGGTCGAACCCTCACTCCGTTGGAACTGGTGCCTAAAACCAGCGCGTCTGCCATTCCGCCACTCCCGCACGGAAACTTTATTTATAGTAGCAAGATTCGCCGCAAAAGTCAACTGCCGAAGGATAATTCCCTCGTTGCCTCCGCATAATAACCCCAAAAACAGCGAGGGAGGCCATGGGCGTGAAGAGAATGCAGCGGGCAAAGCTTGCGGCGGCATATCTGCTGCTGGCTCTTGCGGCAGCTTTGGGCTGGCTGTACAGCTGTCTGCCGGACCGGGTCTATCTGGAGCCGGGACAAGCCTTATATCTCCCCCGCTTTGCATGGGTCGAGCCACAGCGTGGCCATGGGAGCCAGAATGTTGCCAGCACCCGAGCGGTGGGCAGTTACCAGACGACGCTGACGCTGGGCGGGTGGCTCCCCATCAAAACCATCCGGGCGGTGGTGACAGAGCGGCCCAGAGTGACCGTCTGCGGTACACCGTTCGGCGTCAAGATGTTCTCCGAAGGGGCGCTCATCGTGGGATTTTCGGAGATCGGGCAGGCTGGCGGCGGGACATCGAATCCCGCCAAGGAGGCCGGGCTTCACCTCGGTGACCGGGTCATCTGCATCGGGCAGACCCGCACCGAGAGCAATGAAGCCGTAAAGGAAGCCCTGGACGCTGCCGAGGGGCAGTCCGTGGAGGTCGTGTATATCCGCAGCGGCGAGCAGAAGCTGACTACCCTGACCCCGGTGTGGGACGGTGCCGCCGGGCAGTGGCGGGCCGGAATGTGGGTGCGGGACTCCTCTGCCGGTGTGGGTACACTGACCTTTGCTGACGAGGAGCTCGGCGTATTTGCGGGACTGGGCCACCCCATCAGCGACAGCGACACCGGCGAAAGCGTCGCCCTGCGCAGCGGCGAGATCGTTCCCTGCGAGATAACCGGCTGCAGTGCCGGAACGGCTGGAAGCCCCGGTGAGTTAAAGGGCCATTTCCTGAGCGCTCACGCCATCGGCACCATCCGCATCAACGGCGAGAACGGCGTCTACGGCACGACGCGCACCCACTTCTCGGGCCAGCTGCGGGAGATCGCGTTCGCGCAGGAAGTCGTCACCGGCCCCGCTGAGATATGGGCCACCATCGAGGGGAAAGCGCCCCACGCTTACCGCATCCAGATCGAGCGGGTCAGCGACGCCGATCCTCGCCGGAATCTGGTCATCCGGGTGACCGACCCTTCGCTTCTGTCTGCGACCGGCGGCATCGTGCAGGGCATGAGCGGAAGCCCCATCCTCCAAAATGGGCGTCTCGTGGGTGCTGTGACCCATGTTCTGGTCAATGACCCCACCCGAGGCTACGGGATTTTCGCCCAGACGATGCTCGAACAGGCAAAAAATGCCGTTCGAAACGGTACCGAAGCGCAGACCGCAGAATGAACAAGAAGATTTTTGTGAAAATTCCAGAAAATGTAAAAAATTTCTGTTGCAATCCATGGTAAAATATGGTAAAATCTAGACTGTAAAGGGAACTGCACACATTGGAGGATAGTACGATGGATAAAGTAAGATTTTTGATGTCGGATACCAGTGCGGATGTTACGGCAGCCTGTCGAGAGGCACTGGAGCAAAAAGGCGTAGAAGTGACCGTCGTGGAAAAAGACGGCCTTCAGGTTTTGCAGAAGATGCTTGTGGTGCGGCCGCAGGTGGTTTTGCTGGATGCCTTCATGCCCGGGCTGGATGCTCTGGCCGTCAAGCAGAAATATGTCGCCGCCGGCGAAACGCACACCACGTTTTTCGTCACCGGCGCCTTCCAGAGCGAGGAAATGGTCCAGGAGCTGCTGGATGAGGGCTTCGCCTACTACTTTGTCAAACCCTTCGACGAGAATGTCCTTGCCAGCCGGGTGCTCAAAGTCGCCCACGGCCACCAGAAGCGGCTTATCACGGCCAGCGTGGACAGTGACGAGCTGAAGGTCACGGATATTCTGCATCAGATCGGCGTCCCTGCCCACATCAAAGGCTACCAGTTCCTGCGGGATGCCATCCTGCTCACCATGAACGAGCCGGAGTACATCAACGCCGTCACCAAGCGCCTGTACCCGGAGATCGCCAAGAAAAACGGCACCACCGCCAGCCGTGTGGAGCGCGCCATCCGCCACGCCATCGAGGTGGCATGGGACCGTGGCGATGTGGACACCCTGAACAGCTACTTCGGCTACACCATCCACAATCTGCGCGGTAAACCGACCAACTCGGAGTTCATCGCGATGATTGCGGATAAGATGCGCCTGGATAAGCGGCAGCAGGCGGGTTGAAAAGAATATTTTTCTGCGTCATTTTCCTGTGGTATTTTTCATTTGTTGCCGGGTGCGAAATTATAAATTACGGTTCCCTCATAATATGGTAATAACAGGCCTCCTGCATCGATTTTCCAATGCAGGAGGCTCGTTTTATGTGAAAAAGTGATCGTTGACGGATCAGCACGGCCGCCCGCAGGCGGCAAGCAATCAGCCAAGAGGACTGCCATCACAACTTGACGAAAAAAGCAAGAATCTCTATACTATAGAACAGAATAAACAAAGAAGGGAACGGATAGATCCCCTTATGCTGAAGATCGCATTTTGTGACGACGAGACCCAAGAGACCAGACGGCTGGAAGCTCTGCTGGAAGAATATGCTGCTGACCGCGGGCAGGACTTTGCCCATACGTCTTATCAAAGCCCGGTCGAGCTGATGGCGGAGGTGGAGAAGGGAACGCGCTTCGACATCATCCTGCTGGATGTCCTGATGCCGGGCGAAAACGGGATGGCTGCGGCCCGGGAGATACGGGAATATGACTCGAATGTGAAGATCATCTTCCTTACTTCAAGCACGGAGTTTGCGGTGGAATCCTACGCGGTGGATGCATGGTATTACCAGCTCAAGCCCATCCGGAGAGAGGACTTTTTCCGCCTGATGGACTCGGCCTGTGCGGCCTGCACCAGGGAGCAGAAGCACAGCCTCATCCTCCGGAGCAAGAGCGGCATCGTCCGCCTGGAGCTGGAAGAGCTGGTCTACTGCGAGGTGATGGGGCGGACGCTCACGTTTCACCTGAACAACGGCGTCGTGCTGGAAAGCATGGGCCGGCTGGACGACCTCTGCGACCAGCTCGTGGAATACCCGAATTTCCTCCGTCCCCACCGCTCCTTCCTTATCAATATGGAGTATATCGCCAACATCGCAGCCCGCTCCATCACGATGCAGGACGGAGCCGTGGTGCCGCTGCCCCACGGGAAGTATTCGGAAACGAAGGAACGCTACCTGAGCTATATTTTTGACCGAAAGCAGGTGGTCATGTAGTGAACGCTCTTACTGTACCAAACGGCGTTGCCGTGGCGCTCTTTGGCATCGCACTCTCGGCGGCGTTCTGTGACATCCATTGGACGAAGAAGAACTGCATTATATTGGCGGTCGGCTCAGCAGCCATGCTCTTGATGCAGGCGCTTATTACTTATAAGGGTAGCTGGATGGCGATGCAGGAGACGTATCCGCTTATCACCCATCTGCCGCTTGCCATCATCCTCAGCGCCCTCAGCGGAAAATGGCTCTGGCCCACCATCTCGGTGCTGGCGGCGTATCTGTGCTGTCAGCTCCGGCGCTGGGTGGCACTGCTGGTCATTGCGATGGTGCCGGGCATCGACTGGCTGCAGCCCGCCGTCGAGATGGTGGTCACTCTGCCGCTGCTGGCAGTATTGCTGCGCTATGTTGCACCGGCGGCCCGCAGCTTTGCCCGGTATCCGCGCTCGATGCAGCTTCTGTTCGGCGTAGTGCCGCTGGCAGGCTACCTCTTTGATTATGTGACCCGCATCTACACCGACCTTCTCGCCCAGGGCAATCAGGCGGCGGTGGAATTCATGCCCTTCGTGTGCAGCGTGGCATATATCGTCTTTGTCCTCCGGGTCTCGGCAGAGGAGCGCACCCGCAGCCAGCTGGAACAGACCCGGAACAACCTCAAATTGCAGGTCGGTCAGGCGGTGCGGGAGATCGAAGCCCTGCGCACCTCGCAGCAGCAGACCCGCGCCTACCGCCACGACCTGCGCCACCATCTGCAATACATCTCCGCCTGCATCGAGAACGGCAGGGGAGAGCAGGCACAGGAGTACATCCAAAGCATCTGCTCCGAGATAGAGGCCAGCAAGGTGACGACCTACTGCGAGAACGAGGCTGCGAACCTCATCTTCTCGTCCTTTGCAGGCCGGGCGGAGAACTGCGGTGTGCCGCTCAACATTCAGGCTCATATCCCGCAGCTTATCTCGGTGGCCGAGACAGACCTCTGCGTGCTGCTCTCCAATGCGCTGGAAAATGCGCTCCGGGCCTGTCGCAGGATGAAAGCAGAGAATGGCCCTGCATACATTGAAGTTACTGCCCGGGAAAAGAACGGGCATCTCTTTTTGCAGTTCGTCAATCCCTGTCCGGAGGGAATACAGTTTGAAAACGGCCTGCCGGTGACCCACGCTGAAGGACACGGCATTGGCGTGCGCAGCATCTGCGCCATTGTGGAAAAATATAAAGGGCTTTCGGATTTCTCGGTGCAGGACGGCAGATTCATCCTCCGCGTTTCCCTGTGAGCCGGGTCGATTGAGCGCAGTTTCGGGGCGAATCGTGTCAAACTGTCCGCCGCAGGGGCAGAAAAGAGTATACTGGAACCAGACAAAATGTGCTCTCCGAATATCGCACAAGGAGGAAAAGTTTTATGAAACGTATCACTTCTCTTGCACTCAGCGCGGCACTTTTGGCCTCGCTTTCGACACCGGTGCTGGCCGCGCCGGCCATCTCTGTGGATGCAGCCCCTACGGCAGCTGTGCTGGAAGAGGAAAACTCTTTGTGGGAGCTTCCGCAGGCAGATACGCCGGACATGAGCAACACGGTCTGGTCGTTTGCCGGCGGCTACATCGACGGCGGCGAGATGACTCAGGCCGAGATGGACGAGTCTCTGGCGGCATACGGCGGTACGCTGCAGTTCACCTTTGATGCCGCAGGCGGCGCAAAGATGATCCAGGGCGGCGGCACGCTGAACGGCACTTACCAGTATCTCGACGACGGCAGCGTGGGAGTCATCTTCGACTACAACGGCGAGGAGCTGCGCTACGCCTGCATCTTTACCTGGACGGACGAGGGCGAGCTGCTCATGGTCGCCATCTCGGATGTGGAGGGTGCCGACGGCATTTACTTTGTCCAGTAAATTCGTTTCATCGTGTCTTTCGGATGCGATGCAGATAAGCCTTGTCTTGGAACTCTGGCTCTGACGGCTGCTTTTGCGGAAAGCAGCCGTCCTGCGGGAGCCGGAACGCCCATTCCCAGGTGAGGCTGGAGGAATCAGAAACGGCCCGGCAGAGTTTTCTGCCGGGCTTGTTCGTTTTCCGGGGCGGAGAGAAGGACTTTCCAGAAAAAAGTGCAAAAAAGTCAAAATATCCTCTTGCAATTTTTTTGGAGAGTGATATAATATTAAGGCAATCGTTTCCAAGGCCGCTCGAGGGGGTAGCCGATATTGAAGGTTGTGATGGGCACATACATTAAATATGGCCCCAATAAGTCAGAACCAGAAATGAGGTGAAAAGAATGAAACAGGGTATCCATCCGAACTACGTTGACTGCACCATCACCTGCGCATGCGGCAACGTCATCAAGACTCGTTCCACCAAGCCCGAGATCCACGTCGAAGTTTGCTCCAAGTGCCATCCTTTCTACACTGGTAAGCAGAAGCTGGTCGACACCGGCGGACGTGTTGAGCGCTTCAACAAGCGTTTCGGCCGTAAGTAATTGCAACAATTACAAGGCTTCCAAGAGCGTCGTTCCCTTTGCGGGGAGCGGCGCTCTTTTTGCGTCCGGCCGCGAAAACTGCCGCATCAGCGCAAAAGAAACAATATTTGGAAACGCACACAGGTTTATCTTATTTCTGACACATTTTCGGGCTAAAATGATGCAGATATTCCCGGGGACACCCGCAGAGAAGGAGCGTTTTTTGTGATAGAAGTATCCCACCTCACCAAGAAATACGGCAGCCGCCTTGCAGTGGACGACATCTCTTTCACGGTGGAGGACGGCGTCATCTACGGCCTGCTGGGACCGAACGGTGCCGGCAAGTCCACCATCATGAACATCCTTACCGGCTACCTCGCCGCCACGGAGGGACAGGTGACGGTGGCGGGCCATCCGCTGCCCGAGGAAGCCGACGCCGCCAAAGCCTGCGTGGGCTATCTGCCGGAACAGCCGCCCCTTTACCCAGAGATGACGGTGGCCGAATATCTCGACTTTGCCGCCGAACTGAAAGGCGTCAAGAAAGCAGACCGCCCGGCACAGGTGCAGTCTGCCGCCCGCCGTACCGGTCTGGAAGACGTTCTGCCCCGGCTCATCCGCAGCCTCTCGAAGGGCTACCGCCAGCGGGTGGGCGTGGCGCAGGCGCTGCTGGGCAGTCCGCAGCTCATCATTCTGGACGAACCCACCGTGGGTCTCGACCCGGCGCAGGTCATCGAGCTGCGCCGCCTCATCCGGGAGCTGGGCCGAACCCACACGGTCATCCTGTCCAGCCACATCCTCAGTGAAGTGAAGGCCGTCTGTGATAAGGCACTCATCCTGTCGCAGGGGCATCTGGCCGCTGTCGTGGACCTTACCGCCGAAGAGCGCGATTTGGAAGAGCTCTTCCTTGAGCTGACGGCTCCGGAAGAGACTTCGGATAAAAAGGAGGACTGATTCGATGCTTGCCATCTACAAGCGGGAGCTGCGCAGCTTTTTTCACGGAATGATGGGCTATGTGCTCACGGCCTTTCTGCTGGCGGCTTCCGGCATCTATTTTCTGGCCCTGAACCTCGGTTACGGCCTGACGGATTTTGGCTACTATACGCTCTACCGCACGATCTTCGTGCTGCTGCTCTATTTCCCGGTGCTGGCCATGCGCTCGCTGGCCGAAGAGCGCCGCGCCCGCACCGACCAGCTGCTTCTCACCAGCCCGGTGTCCGTGTGGGGCATCGTGGTGGGCAAGTATCTGGCCCTCTGCACCGTGTTCGCGCTGCCCTGTCTGGCCGACGGCATCATGATCGTCGTGCTCTGGCTGCTGGGCGGCACGGCCTCGGCCTGCGGGGCAAATTTCGCCGCGCTGCTGTGCTATTTCCTGCTGGGCTGTGCGGCCATTGCCGTCTGCGAGTTCTGCTCCGGCCTCACGGAGAACCAGATCATCGCGGCAGTCATGGGCTTTTCGGCTCTGCTGCTGGCCTATATGATGCCCAGCCTCCGCAGTATGTTCAACGCCGGGAGCGCCGTGGCACTGGTGGTCTTTACGGCTCTGTCGGCGGGAGCCTCCCTTGCGGTGGGCCTGCGCACCCGGAGCTTCACGCTGGGTTGCTTCTGCTTTGCGGCCCTCTGTGCCGGGCTGAGCGCCCTGTTCCTGCTGCGCAGCGCATGGCTCACCGAAGCGTTCAGTGCTGTCTTGAGCGCCCTCTGCCTGTTTGCGCCCTTTGAGGAGTTCGTCAACAACAGCTTTTCCATCCCGACGCTGGTTTATTATCTGACGGTGACGGTGCTCTTCCTCTTCTTTACGGCGCAGGGCATCGAGAAGCGCCGCTGGAACTGAGAGGGGGCAGACTATGAAGAAATTTGAGAAAAAGAGCGCAGGTCCGCTGGAACGGCTGCGGCTGCGCAGCGGCATCTATGCCTCGGCGGTCACGGTGCTGGTGGTCGTGCTGGCCGTCCTGCTCAACCTCATCGTCCGGGCTATCCCGACGAAGTACACCGAGTTCGACCTCTCGGAAGCCGGGCTCTACACCCTCAGCGACAGCTCCAAGGACATCGTCCACGCCCTGACGCAGGATGTCACCATCTACTATCTGGCCGAGACGGGCAGCGAGGACGCCATCATCACAAAGCTGCTGGACCGCTACGCCTCCGAGAGCAGCCACATCAAATGGGAGACGAAAGACCCCGCCGTCTACCCGACCTTCGCCGCCCAGTACGGTGTGCAGTCGGCTGAGAACGGCAGTCTCATCCTCGTCTCGGGGGAGAAGAGCGCCGTGCTGGCGGCGTCCGACCTCTACGATTATGACTACTCCGACTACTACACCACCGGCAGCTACAGCGTGACCTTTGGCGGCGAAAATAAGCTCACCGCTGCCATCTACCGCATCACCAGCGGCGAAGAGCTCCACGCCTACTACACGACGAACCACGGCGAACAGCGCCTCACCGACACCCTGACCGATGCGCTGGAAGGCCAGAACCTCTCCGTCAGCCCCCTCGACCTGCTGACGGACACCATCCCGGACGACTGCGACCTGCTCATCATCAATGACCCGCAGCAGGACTTTGCATCGGCGGGCGGCCTCGTGGATGAGATGTCGGCCCTGCGCGCCTACCTGAAAAATGGCGGACATCTGATGCTCACCACCGACAGCTATTACTCCACCCCGAATCTTGACGCCCTGATGGCCGAGTTCGGACTGACCCGGACGCCCGGACTCGTAGTGGAAGGGGACAGCGGCCATTACCTGAACGGTTACCCCTACTATCTGCTGCCGGATTACGCCACCGACACCGAGAGCGGCACGCTGGACGGCATCGACACCAGCCGCCGCGTCCTGCTGCAGATGGCGCAGGGCATCACCATCACTGAAACGGAGGGCATCGCCTCGGAAGCTCTGCTGGTCAGTACCGAGAGCTCCTACAGCAAGGCGGCGGGCTATGAGATGACCACCGCCGAGCAGGAAGACGGCGACCCCGACGGCCCCTTTGCGCTGGCAGCCTATGCTTCCGATAACAGCACCGGCGCAGAGCTCATCTGGGTCAACTGCGGCAACATGGACAACGAGGCCGTCTACCAGACTGTTCCCGGAAACGTGACCTTCCTGCAGGGCTGCGCAGCCTCTCTGGCCGGGCAGGAGGGGACTACCCTCGTGGAGTCCAAGGCGCTGGAAGCTGCGCCCATCACCATCTCGGGTCACACCGCCGCTGTGCTGGGTCTGGTGTTCGTCCTCATCCTCCCGGCGGCTGTGCTGGCCGTGGGCGCAGTGGTGGTGCTGCTGCGACGCCGCAAGTAAGGAGGCACGCCATGAAAGCAAAACAGCATACCCTCATCGTTTTGCTGGTGTTCGTCCTTTCCGCCGGGGCGGCGCTGACCCTGCTGACCCACGCGAACCAGAAGGCCGAACAGGCCGCCAGCGAGGCCGAGGACGGCAGCATCCCGCTGCTGGATGTGACCACCGCCACGCTGGAAAGCGTCTCCATCCAGTATGGCGGCGATACGCTGACGCTCCGGCCCTCTGACGACGGCTGGACGCTGACCGAGGACCCGGCCTACCATCTGGATGATTCGGCCTGCAACACTATCTGGATCGCGCTGGCAGGCATGAAGGCCAGGCGCCAGCTCGAGGCGCAGCCCGGCGAGGACTACGGCTTCGACGCGCCCCGGCTTGTCGTAAATGTTTCGTCGGCGGAGGAGAGTACCACCCTTACCGTGGGAGCGGAGAACCCCGTCACCGGGGATGTGTACGTCCGGCGGGAGGGCGGCGACGCTGTCTACACCGTGGACGCGGCCAGGTTCCGCTGCATGGAGCAGACGAAGGCGGAGCTCTTTGGGGCGTTCAGCCCGGCGGGTATCACGGTCTCGGACATCGAGGCTGTGAGCTACACCCTCCAAAGCGGCGAGACGATCAAGCTGCAATCCGTATCCCAGCCCACGGAGGCCGACAGCACCACCTACCAGACCGTCTGGCAGCTCACAGATGAACCGAATGCTGCGTTGGACACCGACAAGACGGACGCTCTGCTGGCCGCACTGGCCAGCTATGTCACCGGGCAGGACACTGCCGCCGACCTTTCCTCCTGCGGCTTTGACGCCCCGCTGGTGACAGCAGAGGTGACGACGGCAGACGGCACTGTCACCCTGACGTATGCCATCGGCACCGACGGCTATTATATGATGGTGTCGGGCGACAGCTCTGTCTACACCGTGGACGGCCAGACCGTGCAGGCCCTCTGCCTGACGGCCCGGCAGCTGAAAGCCGACACCTGAGAATTTATCCCAAAAGCACCCGCAGTTCTGCACTGTAGGTGCTTTTATGCTGTATAAGGAAACGCTATATGCAAAATTGATGTAAAACCCGGGTGGGAAAAGCCCCCTCGGAGTCAAAGTTTCGGCAAACATCAGCAGAGTGATTGACATTTTGACAAAGATTGTTTAAGATAGACAAGATAGGGCAGAATAACTGCGCAATGTTACGGTCGTCATGGATGTTGTGCGGGGATGAGTCTGCTCCCACAGCCAGCACATATTGGATGGGCGAGGCGTTTTTGCGTCAGACAAGGAGGGCTTCCGCAGCAATCCTGACGGATTGCAAGGGAGAACGACGCGGTATGACACGAAAAAGGCCGTTCAGACGGTGTGGGATGGTTGCGGGAGCAGACTCAAAGTCACCCTAATGCGATAGAAGGATGGGGGAGTAAACCCCTGTCTTTTTTCGTATCTGAGTTACAAGGAGGATATAGGAAAGAAATGAACAACTCGGTGATCGTTTCGCTGCGAGACATCGTAGTGGAATTTGATGGTCAGCGCATCCTGGATGGGCTGAACCTCGACATCCATGACAAAGAGTTTGTGACGCTGCTGGGATCCTCCGGCTGCGGCAAAACCACCACCCTCCGCCTCATCGCGGGCTTTCTGGAACCGACGTCCGGCAAAGTGCTGCTGAAAGGAGAGGACATCACAGGTGTACCGCCCTACAAGCGTCCGGTGAACACCGTGTTCCAGAAATACGCGCTGTTCCCCCACCTGAACGTCTTTGAGAATGTGGCCTTCGGCCTCCGCCTCAAGAAGATGGACGAAGAGACCATCCGCCGCAAGGTGCGGGATATGCTGGAAGTCGTGGGCCTGAAGGGTTTCGAGCGCCGCAGCATCGGCCAGATGTCCGGCGGCCAGCAGCAGCGCGTGGCCATCGCCCGCAGCCTGGTCAATGAGCCGGAGATCCTGCTTCTCGACGAGCCTTTGGGCGCCCTGGATCTCAAGCTGCGCAAAGAGATGCAGCTGGAACTCAAGCGCCTGCAGCGCGAGATGAACATCACCTTCATCTACGTCACCCACGATCAGGAAGAGGCCCTGACCATGTCCGACACTGTCGTCGTCATGAACGGCGGCAAGGTGCAGCAGATCGGCACCCCCGAGGACATCTACAACGAGCCAAAGAACGCCTTTGTTGCTGACTTCATCGGCGACTCCAACATCGTGGACGGCGTGATGCACCGTGATTTTCTCGTCTCCTTCTCGGGCGTCGAGTTCCCCTGTGTGGACCGCGGCTTTGCCCGGGAGGAGAGCGTACAGGTGGTCGTCCGCCCCGAAGATATTGAAGTGGTCTCTCCGGTGGAAGGCCAGCTGGTGGGCGTCGTCAATGACGTCATCTTCAAGGGCGTCCACTTCGAGATGCATGTGGAGTGCGAGGGCCGCGAGTGGCTCATCCATTCCACCCGCGCCTGCACGCCCGGTGAGACCATCGGTATGCGCATCGGCCCCAACGAGATCCATATCATGTCGCGTTCGGAGGGGTGAGGCCGCATGAAGATTTACGATAAGAAACTGGCCTATCCGTACTTTGTATGGATGGTGCTGTTCACGGTGGTGCCGTTATTCATCGTGGTGTATTACGCCCTCACCGACTCCACCGGCAGCTTTACGCTGGACAATCTGGTGACCGTCAGCGGCTATGGCTCGGTGTTCGCCCGCAGCCTGCTGCTGGCCCTCATCTCCACCGTCATCTGCCTCATCATCGCGTTCCCGGTGGGCTATTTCCTCTCCCGGTTGCGCGTCAACAAGCAGCACATCATGCTGATGCTGGTGATGCTGCCCATGTGGATGAACTTCCTGCTCCGTACCTACGCATGGATGGGTCTGCTGAGCATCAACGGCCCTGTGAATGCCGTTCTGGGCGTCTTCGGCCTCGGACCCTACAACATGCTGAATACCTCTGGCGCTGTGGTGCTGGGCATGGTGTACAACTATGTGCCGTATATGATCCTGCCCCTCTACACCAGCATGACCAAAATCGACCAGAGCATCGTGGAGGCGGCGCAGGACTTGGGCGCTTCCACCACCAAGACTCTGTTCCGGGTGCTCATCCCCATGAGCATCCCCGGCATCAGCACCGGCATCACGATGGTGTTCGTCCCGGCGGTGTCCACCTTTGTCATCAGCCGTATGCTGGGCGGCGGTTCCAACCTGCTCATCGGCGATTTGATCGAGATGCAGTTCCTCGGCAACAGTTACAACCTCAATGTCGGCTCTGCCATGAGCCTCGTGCTGATGGTCATCGTGCTGCTCTGCATGAGCTTTACGTCCAGCTTCGACGAGGATGAGATGGAGGGTGTGTCCTGATGAAAACGAAACATCTGCGTCTGATGCAGCGCGCCTACGTCATCCTGTTCTTCTGCTTCATGTACCTGCCCATCGCGTATATGGTCGTGTTCAGCTTCAACCAGAGCAAGGGCTACGCCCTCTTTACCGGCTTTACCTTTAAGTGGTACACCAGCCTGCTCCACAACGAGTCCATCCTGCACGCGCTGTGGGTGTCGCTGTATCTGGCACTGTTCTCGGCGGTCATCGCCACCGTGCTGGGGACTGCGGCGTCTCTGGGCATCGCCTCCATGGGGCGCAAGAGCCGCCTGCTGGTGACGAATATCACCTATATCACCACGGTCAACCCCGAGATCATTACCGGTATCTCCCTGATGATGCTCTTTGTGGCATACCAGCGCTTTGCGTCTGAGCTGGACTTCCTGCCCGACAACATCATGGGCTTCCCCACGCTGCTTATCGCCCATATCGCATTCAACGTGCCATATGTCATCTTCAATGTCACGCCCAAGCTCAAACAGCTGGACATCAAGCTGTTTGAGGCGGCGCTGGACCTCGGCTGTGACCCCCGGCAGGCATTTTTCAAGGTCATCCTGCCCGAGATCAGCCCGGCCATCCTGTCGGGCTTCCTTATCAGCCTGACCTACTCCATCGACGACTTCATGATCTCCTACTTCAACTGCGGTACGGTGGAGACACTGCCCATCGCCATCTACTCCATGACCCGCAAGAAGGTCAGCCCGGAGATCTACGCGCTGTCCACCATCATGTTCGTGGTCATTCTGAGCATCATCCTCATCTCCAACGCCATGGAGAGCCGCGGCTACCGCCGCGACCAGCGCGCACTGAGAGGGGGAGATGTCAAATGAAGCGTTTCGTCATTCTTCTGCTGACGGCTGTGCTGGCGCTGACCATGCCGCTGTCGGCTCTGGCCGCGGGAGAAATCGAGGTCACGGAGGACATTTCCGTCTCGGATGACTACGACTGGACCCGCTTCAAGGGCCAGAATGTCACCCTGAACGTCTACAACTGGGGCGAGTATATCTCCAACGGTTCCGACGACAGCGTGGACGTGGTGGCGGCCTTTGAAAAGCTGACCGGCATCAAGGTCAACTATACCACCTTCGACTCCAACGAGTCCCTCTACGCCAAGCTGAAGTCCGGCGCGGCCAACTACGATGTCATCATCCCGTCGGACTACATGGTCGCCAAAATGATAAGCGAAGGGATGCTGATGCCGCTGGACTACAGCAACATCCCGAACTTCCAGAACATCGACGAGGAGTACCGCAACGGGGACTATGACCCCGAGAACGCCTACACCGTGCCTTACACCCTCTGCACCACTGGCATCATCTACAATACAAAGATGGTAGACGAGGCCCCCACCAGCTGGGCAGACCTGTGGGACGAGAAGTATGCAGGCAACATCCTGATGTTCAACAACAGCCGCGACGCCTACGCCATCGGTGCGTTCAAGAGCGGCAGCAGCGTCAACCCCCAGACCACGGAGGATGTGGATGCTGTGGTGGACGAGCTGAAAGCCCAGAAGCCTTTGGTGCAAGCCTATGTCATGGACGAGATCTTCGATAAGATGATCGGCGGCGAGGCGGCCGTCGGCGTCTACTACTCCGGCGACGCCATCACCATGATCGACGACAACCCCGACCTGGCCTGGGTGTTCCCTGAGGAGGGAACGGTGCTGTCGGTGGACAGCATGGCCATCCCCGCCACCAGTGAGCACGAGGAAGCTGCAGAGATGTTCATCAACTTCATGTGTGAACCGGACGTCGGCAAGGCCAATATCGAGTATATCGGCTACACCACCCCTATGCACTGTGTGTGGGATATTCTGGATGAAGACCTCAAGTACAGCGAGATCGCGTACCCCTCCGAGGACATTGCGGCCAAAGAAGAGGTGTTCACTGCCCTGAGCGATGAGGTCAACAGCGAGCTGGACGTGAAGTGGAGCGAGATGAAGAGCTACGACGAGGGCGGCAGCGGGTATCTGTTCCTGATGCTGCTGGCGGCGATGCTGGCTCTGGCCTGCTTCAATATCTGGCGCAAAGTGCGCAGGAAAACGCGCAATATGTATTGAACCTGAGGGGGCTGTGCGGAGGCGTACAGCCCCTTTTTATAAGGAAAGGGAAAGAATATGAGCGAATACAGAAGCTATACGGAGCAGATGACCGTGCTGGACGGCGACAGCGACTTCCGCCGCTGCCTGAAGCCCAGCGCTCTGTTCCGGTATGTGGAGCAGGTGTCGGCAGACCATGCCCGGGCTTACGGCATGGACCACGCCTTTTTCAGGGAGCGCCACAGCGCATTCCTCGTGGGCAAGCAGGCCCTCAGGGTCTGGCGGATGCCCGGCCGTGCGGAGAAGATCGACCTGACCACGGCCTGCGAGGCGTTCAAGAAAGGCACGATGAAACGGCTGACTACCATCACCAGCGAAACAGGGGAGAAGCTGGCCCTCGTGGACTGCCGCTGGATGATCGTGGACACTGAGGCAGGGCGCATCCTGCGCACCCCCGGCTGGACGATGCCGGACTTCCAGAATGACGACCTGCCCGAAGAACTGCCCCAGATCGTCCACAAGAGCCAGCCGCTGACGGCGGCAGGGGAGCGCCGCGCCAGCTACTCCATGTGTGACCTCAACGGCCACATCAACAACTCCCTCTATCTGGACATCGCCTGCGACGCTCTGCCGCAGGAGGTCGTGGAGGCTGCGCCGCTGTCCTTCGCTTCCATCAAGTACCACCGTGAAGTGCCGCTGGGCCAGACCGTGCAGGTGTTCTATGCCCCCTCAGGAAACGGCTGGTATGTGCTGGGCCGGAGGGAGGAGCACGCGGCTTTTGAGTGCTATCTGGAATTCGGAAGCTCTGTCACAGAATCTTTACAAAAATAATTACAGAAAAATTACAAAAAGCTATTGCAAAAGTCCTTCAAAAGAGTTACAATATGGTTACAGAAAGGGCAAGACCCTTCTGGATCATGAAATCTTTTTCTTCTTGTTTTTTGGAATATCGGGTGTCCGCCATCCTCCTCCGGCTGTTCTCCTTCGCAGCTGTCGGCCGACACCGCACAGGCGATATTCCGCTTCGTGTGCAAAAGAGCCCGTCTGGTTTCGGACGGGCTTTTTTGCGTCCAAAAATCCGGAGAAATCGGCCCACAGCGAGGGAAAGTATGACCTTAGGTCAATTTGCCTGTTTTTCTGCAAAGGACATTTATAAAGTTTGGCGGGGCAGGGGTTTGTATTCCGCGTGGGTTTGTGGTAAAGTATATACAATCAATTCCTAAGTCGAAAACATGAAATTGTTTTGATGTTGTTTGATATGATCCGTTGCGGATGCGTTAAGAGAAAAGGAGTTTGAATATGGCTTATTTTTACGAAGAACCCTCCCGTACCTTTGGCGAGTACCTGCTGGTGCCGGGCTACTCTTCTGCTGAGAATGTCCCCACAGCTGTCAGCCTCAAGACCCCGCTGGTCAAGTACCGCAAGGGCGAGGAGAACTGCCCGCTGGAAATGAATATCCCCATGATCAGCGCCATCATGCAGTCTGTCTCCGGCGATAAGCTGGCCATCGCGCTGGCCCGTCAGGGCGGCGTCTCCTTCATCTACGGCTCCCAGAGCATCGAGAACGAGGCCGCTATGGTCCGCCGCGTCAAGAGCTTCAAGGCCGGTTACGTCGTTTCCGACTCCAACCTGGCCCCCACTGCCACCCTGCACGATGTGCTGGAGCTGAAAGCCCGCACCGGCCACTCCACCATCGCCATCACCGCCGACGGCACTCCTAACGGCAAGCTGCTGGGCATCGTGGCCTCCCGCGATTACCGCGTCAACCACACCCCCGATGACGCTCCTGTTACCACCTTCATGACCCCCATCGAGAAGCTGGTCACTGCCCCGGAGAACACCTCCCTGCACGACTGCAACAACATCATCTGGGACAACAAGATCAACACCCTGCCTCTGGTGGATGCCGAGGGCAACCTGAAGTATATCGTCTTCCGCAAGGACTACGATTCCCACAAGAAGAATGCCAACGAGCTGCTGGACAAGAACAAGAGCTACGTCGTCGGTGCCGGCATCAACACCCGCGACTACGCCCAGCGCGTGCCTGCTCTGGTGGAGGCCGGTGTGGATGTCCTCTGCATCGACTCCTCTGAGGGCTACTCCGAGTGGCAGAGCCGCACCATCGGCTGGATCCGTGAGCACTACGGCGACACCGTGAAGGTGGGCGCAGGTAATGTCGTGGATGCCGAGGGCTTCCGCTTCCTCGCAAAGGCAGGCGCTGACTTCGTGAAGATCGGCATCGGCGGCGGCTCCATCTGCATCACCCGCGAGACCAAGGGCATTGGCCGTGGTCAGGCTACTGCCGTCATCGAGGTCGCCAAGGCCCGTGACGAGTACTTCAAGGAGACCGGCATCTATGTGCCTATCTGCTCTGACGGCGGCATTGTTCACGATTATCACATCACCCTTGCACTGGCCATGGGCGCTGACTTCGTCATGCTGGGCCGCTACTTCGCCCGCTTCGACGAGAGCCCCACGAACAAGGTACGTATCAATGGCCAGTATATGAAGGAGTATTGGGGCGAAGGCTCTAACCGCGCCCGCAACTGGCAGCGCTACGACCTCGGCGGCTCCACCAAGCTGAGCTTCGAGGAAGGTGTGGACAGCTATGTTCCTTACGCCGGTCCGCTGGCCGACGGCGTCCAGACCACTCTGTACAAGGTCAAGAGCACCATGTGCAACTGCGGCGCACTCTCCATCCCCGAACTGCAGCAGAAGGCCAAGCTGACCGTCGTTTCCTCCACCTCCATCGTTGAGGGCGGCAGCCACGACGTCGTGCTGAAGAATGCTACCCCCAGCATCATGAACGGCTGAATCTGAAATATCAAAACACCCGCAGCGCGAAAAGGCGCTGCGGGTGTTTTTGCATATCCGGGCGGCATCGATGCCCGTGATTTATCCGAGGACAGAAGAGCACTGCCGGAGGTGCTGGTAAAGATTTCGTAAAAAACATTTTTTCTTTCTGTCGTCATTTTTTACCAAAACCTCTTGCGTCTGCCCGCCAAAGATGCTATAGTGGTACAAACATCCTGTCATGACAGGGCAAAACGCGCGGCAGCGCAGAGTTTGTTTGGCTGCACCCGCCGCAGGGGTGCGCGGAAAAAGAGAGGAAACTTTTCATGAGCGAAATCAAAGTTGTGCCGTATATCCCGGATGAGGACTACGACAATCCGGCAATGGTCGTTGATTTTTACGAATTCACTATGGCCAACTGCCTGTTTCTGAACGGCTTTAGGGATACGACCCTTGTGTTTGATATGTTCTTCCGCAAGAACCCGGATAACCAGGGCTACTCCATCAGCGCCGGCCAGCGCAAGCTGACCCGTTTCCTGCTGAACTACCACTTCAATGAGCAGGATGTCCACTGGCTGCGCACCAAGGGCATGAGTGAGGAGTTCTGCGAGTATCTGCGCACGTACCGCTGGAAGGGCGATATGTACGCTCTGCCCGAAGGTACGGTCTGCTACCCCCATGTGCAGATGGTGCGCATCGAGTGCGACCTCGTGGGCGCTATCCTCATCGAGACCTACCTGCTCCAGACCATGAACTTCCACAGCCTCATCGCCACCAAGGCCACCCGCATCACCGGCCTCAACACTCACACCCCCCGCAGCGTCATGGAGTTCGGAACCCGCCGCGCACAGGGCGAGAGCGCAGGCAACGACGGCGCTTATGCTGCCGTTCTGGGCGGCTGCATCGGCACGGCCAACTGTCTGGCCGAGATGAAGTACGGCTCTGAGGTCAAGGCTGTGGGTACTGTGGCTCACAGCTTCATCGAGTTCTTCCCGACCGAGTTCGATGCCTTCAAGGCATTCGCCGATACCTACCCGGATTCCGTCAGCCTGCTGCTGGATACCTACAACATCATGGAGAGCGGTCTGCCCAACCTCATCAAGCTGGACGACTACCTCATTGAGAAATATCCTGATAACCCCAACCGCCGCGTCAAGAGCGCCCGCATCGACTCCGGTGACCTGGCCCGAGGCTCCAAGCGCCTGCGCAAGGCACTGGATGCAGCAGGGAAGTCCTACATCAAGCTGGTGGCCTCCAACGGTCTGGACGAGAAGAAGATCGCCAACATGGAGCTGTACGAGCACGCACACTTCGACTCCTACGGTGTGGGCGAGAACCTCATCACCTCGGCCTCGGACCCTGTGTTCGGCGGCGTGTACAAGCTGGTGGCGGTCAAGTGCCCCGACGGCAGCTATCAGCCCAAGATGAAGTGCTCTGACTCCGCCAGCAAGGCCATCATCCCCGGCAAGAAGATGCCGTGGCGTCTCTACGATGAGAACGGCCAGGCGCAGTGCGACCTCATCGCCATGGACGGCGAAGTCATCGAGGCAGGCAAGCCGGTCACGATGGTCAACCTCGACTCTGATGCCATCGAGCGCACCGTCACCATCGTTCCCACCCGCGTCAAGCAGCTGCTGGTGCCGCATATCCTGAACGGTGAGCTGGCCATCGAGCTGCCCTCCATTGCGGAGAAAAAGGCCTATATCGCCAAGCAGCTCACCGAGGAGACCTGGGAGAGCGAGCTGCGCATCGAGATGCCCCACAAGCACTACGTCAATATGACCCCTGCTGTGGCTGAGTGCCGCTCCAAGATGTACGCAGAGCTGCACGGCGGCAAAGTGTAAACTTGACAAAACAGCATTTCTATTGTATTATATGAGCTGCTGCTTGCAGGATCGTGAGCAGCAGCTCATTCAGAAGCCACTGTGGTGAAATTGGCAGACACGAGGGACTTAAAATCCCTTTCTGGAGACAGAGTGCGGGTTCAAGCCCCGCCGGTGGCATGAAAAAACCCCGGTAAGTGCAGAAATGCATTTACCGGGGCTTTTTTGTGTATTATAGCAATTCAACTTTTTAATGCAACAGCAACAGCGTTGAATTGCATATCGCAGATATGCTGTTATCAGGCTGCGTTATTTTCTTGACTTGCGATAAAACGGGGAGGAAACGATACTGCCGACCGGTATCCGCTCCATCCAAGGGGGTATTTTATTATTCTTCGTTGAATGCTTCTTCCTGCGCATGGAACCGCTCGAGGAAGCTGTGCTCCACACCCTCAGACTTGTAGCCGGGCATGGTATCCAGAGCCACTGCGTGGATGCTGCGGAAGATGCTGTTCTCGATGTTGGGGTTGTCCCGCTTGAGGCGGCGGAGCAGAATTTTCGTCTCCTGTCGCTTGGAGCCACCGCCGCCGTTGTCGCACATGGTGCAGTTCTCGGTAAAGCGGCAGGCGCACTGGATGAATTCCAGTTCATTGTAGCGCTTCCACGCCAGAATATCTTCCTCGCGGATGCAGTACATCGGGCGGATGAGGGTCATGCCGGGGAAGCTGGTGCTGTGGAGCATGGGCGGCATGGCCTGCAGCTGAGAGCCGTAGAACATACTCATAACGGTCGTCTCGATGACGTCGTTGAAGTGGTGGCCCAGTGCGATTTTGTTGCAGCCCAGCTCCTTGGCCTTGCTGTAGAGGTGGCCGCGGCGCATCCGGGCGCAGAGATAGCAGGGGTTCTTGTCGGTGTTGTTGGCCACAGAGAAGATGTTACTCTCGAAGATGGTCACAGGGATGTGGAGCAGCTCGGCGTTGGACTCGATCTTCTGGCGGTTTATCTCGTTGTAACCGGGGTCCATCACGAGGAAGACCAGTTCAAACGGCACATCGCTGTGGCGCTGAAGCTCCTGCATCAGCTTTGCCATCAGCATCGAGTCTTTGCCGCCCGAGATGCAGACGGCAATTTTGTCACCGGCCTTGATGAGCTCGTAGCGCTTCACCGCTACGATGAAGGGGGTCCACAGTTCCTTGCGGTATTTTTTGATGATGCTCCGCTCAATGAGCTGGTAAGGTTCCATTTCGCGTTTCATGGCTCTGTCCTTTCTTTTTTCTCACAGCTGGGTCAGCCGGGTGTAGCAGGCGTCAAAGGCGCGGAGAAAGCCGTCCAGCTCCTCCTGCGTGGTCAGGTGGCTCAGACTGATGCGCCACGAGGAGAGGGCATTCTTCCGGTCGCGGCTGACGGCGAACACCGCCCGGGAGGGCAGGCCGTCCGACGAGCAGGCCGACTTGACCGAGACACAGACGCCCTCCGCGTCCAGCTCCCGCTGGAACACGGTGCCTTTGACGTTCTCAACGCTCAGGTTCAGGATGTGGGGGATGGCACTCTCCGGGCTGTTGATGCGGACTTTTGGGTACTTGCTCAGAGCAGTGCGGAGATACAGGTTTGCCTCTTTCACCCGGGCAGAACGCTCTGGCAGCTCATTTACCGCAGAGTTCAGAGCCGTCTCGAGGGAAGCCGCCAGAGCCACTGTAGGCGTGCCGCTGCGGTAGATGGTGGTGCTTTCGCCGCCGTGGATGAGAGGCTCAAGCGCCAGCCGCCGCCGCTTGAGCAGCAGGCCGATGCCGTTCAGGCCGTAGAACTTGTGGGCTGTCAGGCTCATGGTGTCCACGCCCTCGAAGGAGACGGGGATCTTGCCCACGGCCTGGGTGGCATCTACGTGCAGATGGCAGTTGGGCCAAGCCTGCAAAATTTCCGAAATTTCTTTCACCGGCTGCACGACGCCCAGCTCACTGTCCACCAGTGTTACCGCTACAGCAATGGTATCGGGGCGGAGAAGCTCTTTCAGGTGCTCGAGGTCGATGGTGCCGTCCCGCCTGATGTCCACGAGGTCGATTTCATAGCCCTGCTCCTGCAGAGCGGTCAGGGTGCCGCTGACGGAGGAGTGTTCCAGCGGGGTGGAGATGATGTGCTTGCCCAGATGGCGGGAGAGTTTTGCCAGCCCCTTGAGAGCAAAGTTGTTGGCCTCGCTGGCTCCCGAGGTATAGATGACCTCGGCGGGCTGTGTGCTCAGCAGCCCCGCGATGGTCTGGGTGGCGTGGTCAATGACCAGTTTTGCGTCCCGGCCTGCCTGATGGCGGGAGTTCGCGTTGCCGGGGCAGCTGCGCTCTACCTCACAAAAACGCTCCAGCACCCGGGAGTCTGCGGGGGTGTTGGCCGAATAATCCAGATATATCATAAGTGTCCCTCTATTAAGTGGTACAACAGCTGTTGTTTCGGATGCCGCCGGACCAGTGACCAACTGCGGCAATAGGTTATATTATAGTGCGGAATGCGGCATATTTCAAGGCCGTACGGCCTCCGCCGACAGAAAATCGCCGCAAAATACAGGAAAAAGGTTGTCAGCGTCCTTCTTTTATGCTATACTATGCCGAAGAATGAAAGGAAAGGGGAGAGCGAGATGCTGAAAAAGAAATCGTCTTTTGCACGCATCGGCTGTATTTTCCGTTTCCGATTTGGTCCCGATTTTTGAGGCATTGCCGCTTTCCCGCGGTAGTGCCTCTTTTTTTGGGCCGCAGATAGAAGGAGGAAATAATGAGTCAGAATATTGATTACTCCAAGGGCATTTACGATGCCCGCCAGCTGGGTGCCGGACGGATGCTGATCCTGGGCGTCCAGCACATGTTCGCCATGTTTGGTGCCACCGTGCTGGTCCCCCTGCTCACCGGCCTGAGCGTTTCGACCACCCTGCTCTGCGCAGGTCTGGGTACGCTGCTGTTCCACTTTATCACCAAGGGCAAGGTCCCGGCCTTCCTCGGCTCGTCCTTTGCCTATCTGGGCGGCTTCTCCATCGTGGCTCCCATGCTGGCTGACGCCGACGGCAATCTGACCATCGCCAACACCCAGATGCTGCCCTACGCCTGCGCAGGCGTGGCCTTCTCGGGTCTGGTCTATCTGGCCGTCAGCCTGCTCATCTCCACCTTCGGCATCCGGCGCATCATGCGCTTCTTCCCGCCGGTGGTCACAGGCCCCATCATCATCGCCATCGGCCTCATCCTCGCCCCCTCGGCCATCAACAACTGTCAGGCAAACTGGCTGCTGGCCTTTGTGGCTCTGGGTACGGTCATCGTCTGCAACATCTGGGGCAAGGGCATGGTCAAGATCCTGCCCATCCTGATCGGCGTTCTCGTCTCCTACGCAGTCGCCCTTGTGACCGGTGCCGTGGACTTTGAGCGCATTGCCTCCGCCGCATGGTTCGGCATCCCTCTCCACAAGGAAGCCATGGGCCTCTTTGCCATCGACGGCAGCCCCGAGTTCATCAGCGCCCTGTTCACCATCATCCCCATCGCTCTGGCTACTATGATGGAGCACGTCGGTGACATCGCCGCCATCAGCGCCACCGTCGGCCACAACTATATCAACGACCCCGGCCTGAACCGCACCCTGATGGGCGACGGCCTCGCCACCACTCTGGCCGGCCTGCTGGGCGGCCCGGCCAACACCACCTACGGTGAGAACACCGGCGTCCTCGCTCTGAGCAAAATTTACGACCCCCTCGTCATCCGCATCGCCGCTGTGCTGGCCATCATCCTGAGCTTCAGCCCCAAGTTTGAGGCCGTCATCAACACCATCCCCACCGGCATCATCGGCGGTATCAGCTTCGTGCTCTACGGCATGATCTCCGCCATCGGTGTCCGCAACGTGGTCGAGAACCGGGTGGACTTCACCAACAGCCGCAACCTCATCATCGCCGCTGTCATTCTGGTGTCTGCTCTGGGCTTCAACTCGGTGGGCGGCCTGACCTTCGCGGTCGCCGGTGTGTCCATCAACCTGTCCGGTCTGGCCATCGCTGCTATCGTGGGCATCCTGCTCAACGCCATCCTCCCCGGCAACGATTACGAGTTCGACTCTGCCGATGGTGCCGACGCTCCTTCCAGCGGCAATCTGCAGGTCTGACCTCGACAGAGAAGCCCCTTCTTCGGCAGAAGTGACAGCTTTTTGAAATGTTCTTTGGGCAATGTGCGAGACTTCAAAATAAATGAGAATAATTCTTAAAATAAGCCTTGACTAACTAGGAATTATTCGCTATAATAGAGTCACAAACAAGGTCTGCTGTACCAGAGCAGACCCCTAAAAAAGAACAAACCAAATGGAGGATAAATCTTATGAAGAAGTATGTTTGCACCGTCTGTGGTTACATCGCTGAAGGCACCATCCCCGAGCAGTGCCCTGTCTGCAAGGCTCCCGCTTCCGCATTCGTCGAGAAGACCGGCAACACCTACGTCACCGAGCACGTTGTGGGCATCGGCAAGGCTGAGGGCGTTCCTCAGGAGATCGTCGATGGTCTGCGCGCCAACTTCGAGGGCGAGTGCAGCGAGGTCGGTATGTACCTGGCAATGGCCCGCGTGGCCGAGCGTGAGGGCTACCCCGAGATCGCCGAGGCTTACAAGCGCTATGCCTACGAGGAGGCAGATCATGCTTCCCGTTTCGCCGAGCTGCTGGGCGAGGTCGTCACCGACAGCACCAAGAAGAACCTGATGATGCGTGCAGAGGCCGAGTGCGGTGCCTGCTCCGGCAAGATGGACCTGGCCAAGAAGGCTAAGGCTCTGAACCTCGACGCTATCCACGACACCGTCCACGAGATGGCAAAGGATGAGGCCCGTCATGGCCGCGGCTTCGAGGGCCTGCTGAAGCGCTACTTCAACACGGAAGTCTGAGCAAGGGTACTCCAGTCATTGTAATACGCCGCCCCGGCGTGCAGTTTGCAGCTGCTGCCGGGGCGGCTTTTTTGTGGTAAAGTATTTACAAAAGTTTTCGCAGTCGCTCCAGCTCTTCTGCGGTATCTGCATCTTCCAGCTCTTCCTGCCGTGCCGCATATACCGCCCGCACAGACTCCGGATGGTGGCGGATGACCACGCCGCCGCCCTTGCCCTCGGGCAGGGAACACAGAGCGCCGAAATAACTGCTTCCGAACAGAACGGGACTTCCCAGCCGCTCCGTGCCGTCCTCGGCACGAAAGCCCAGCCGGAGAATGGCCCGTTCTTTTTCGTCCAGCGCTGAGAAACCGCGCACCATCGCCTCGAGACTTTCTTTCCGCAAGAGCGGCTGATCCCCGGGCAGGAAGATGCATCCCGCAAGGCCGGGCAGCTCCGAAAGCAGCGTTTCGAGGCCGAGGCGCACCGTGTCGTTCCGGCCCGGCAGGCTGTGAAGGATGGTTTTCACGCCCGCCTTACAAGCGAGTTCAGCCACTTCCGGTGAGCGGGTCACCACCACCCGGGCCGCGAGGGCGGGCGTCTCTGTTACGTCCAGCGCCTGGGCGATGAGGGGCGCGCCGCCGAAGTCGGCCAGCAGCTTATTGGAGCCGAACCGCACCGCCCGCCCCGACGCCATGATGACGCAGCCCACCGCTGTGTTTTCCGTGTACTCCATCCCACAGACCTCCCGAAATTTCCGTTGCTGTTCGTTGCCGAATTGATGCTTTCTGACGGTAGTATTATAGCGGATTTTGTGATAAAATAAAAGAAAAAGGTCACAGGAAAAAGAGAGGATACTGCATATGATGACCATTCGGGAATACAAGCGGGCTGAAAGCCTCGAGGAGGCTTGGCAGCTCAACCAGAAGCGCCCCAACCGTGTCCTCGGCGGCATGATATGGCTCAAGATGGAGAATATCAATGTCGGCACGGCCATCGACCTGTCGGGCCTCGGCCTCGACACCATCGAGGAGACGGACGAGGGCTTTTCCATCGGAGCGATGGTGACGCTGCGCCAGCTCGAGCTGCACCCCGGCCTCGCCGCCTATACGGACGGTGCCGTGCGGGAGTCGGTGCGCCACATCGTGGGCGTCCAGCTGCGCAACCTCGCCACCGTGGGCGGCAGCATTTACAGCCGCTTCGGTTTCTCCGACGTACTCACCATGTTCCTCGCGCTGAACGCTTCCGTAGAGCTTTATAAGGGCGGCGTCGTGCCGCTTGCTGAGTATGCCCAGCGCCCCTACGACCGGGACATCCTTGTGCGTGTCCTCGTGCCGAAGGAGCACTCCCGCTTTGTCTACCAGTCGGTGCGCAACAGCCAGACGGACTTCCCGGTGCTGACCTGCGCTGCCGCAAAATTGGCGGACGGCAGCATCCGCGCCGCCATCGGTGCGCGTCCGGGCAAGGCTGTGCTCTACACCGCAGCGCCTGAGGCGGGGGAGACCGCCGAGGAATTTGCTGCCCGCTTTGCCGCCGAGGTAAAGGCCGACATCAAGACCGAAAGCAATCTTCGCGGCGGCGCCGAATACCGCCGCCATCTGGCTGGCGTGCTGACGAAACGCGCCGTCTGTCGTCTGGAAGGCTGAGGAGGACACCATGCAGATAACACTTACATTGAACGATAAAAAGCTTACCGCCGACGTGGCCCCCGACACTCTGCTCATCGACTTCGTGCGCAGCCACGGTTGTCTGAGCGTCAAGAGGGGCTGTGAGACGTCCAACTGCGGCCTCTGCACGGTCTTCCTCGACAACAAGCCGGTGCTGTCCTGCTCCGTTCTCGCGGCCCGCGCGGATGGCCATAAAGTGACCACGCTGGAGGGTCTGCAGGACGAAGCCGCCGAGTTCGGGGCTTTCATCGCGGATCAGGGTGCAGAGCAGTGCGGCTTCTGCAACCCGGGCTTCATCATGAACGCCCTCGCCCTCTTCCGGGAAAAGGAGTACCCCACCGACGAGGAAATAAAAGAGTATCTTTCCGGCAATCTCTGCCGCTGCTCTGGTTATGAGGGTCAGCTGCGGGGCATTCAGAACTTCCTCGCGTGGAAAAAGGCGAAAAAGGAGGCGGCAGAATGAACACAGTCAACAAACCCTTCCGCAAGAAGGATGCCATGCAGCTGGTGACGGGTCAGCCCGTCTATATGGACGACCTCGTCCCCGCCGACTGCCTCATCGTGAAGCTCCTGCGCTCTCCCCATGCCAACGCCATCGTGAAGAGCATCAACACCGCTGTGGCGAAGAAGGTGCCGGGCATTGAGGCCATCTTCACCTGGGAGGACGTGCCGCAGGATGCCCGCCGCTACACCCAGGCCGGCCAGACTTACCCCGAGGCCAGCCCCTATGACCGCCTTCTTATCGACCGCCACGTACGCTTTGTGGGCGACGTGGTGGCCATCGTGGCAGGCAAAGATGATAAATGCGTCGATAAGGCGCTGAAAATGATAAAGGTCGAGTATGAGGTGCTGGAACCTGTGCTCGACTACCACACCGCAAAGGATAACCCCATCCTCGTCCATCCGGAAGACAACTGGGAGAGCCTCTGCCCTGTGGGGGGCGATAACAAGCGCAACCTCTGCGCCCACGATGAGTGCGGCAGCGGCGACATCGACGCCGTGCTGGCCGACTGCGATGTGGTCATCGACCATGTCTACCATACCAAAGCCTGCCAGCAGGCCATGATGGAGACCTTCCGCACCTATTGCAGCATCGACCTCTATGGCCGGCTGAACGTCTTGAGCTCGACTCAAATCGTCTTCCACGCCCGCCGCATCATTGCAAACGCGCTTCACATCCCGAAATCCATGGTGCGTGTGACGAAGCCCCGCATCGGCGGCGGCTTTGGCGCGAAGCAGACGGCTGTCTGCGAGGTCTACCCGGCCTTCGTGACCTGGAAGACCAGGAAGCCCTCAAAGCTCATCTTCACCCGGGAGGAGAGCCAGATCGCCTCCACGCCCCGCCATGAGATGGAGATCCATCTTCGCCTCGGCGCCAACAAGGATGGCCGCATCCGGGGCCTCGACCTCTACACCCTCTCCAACACCGGCGCTTATGGCGAGCACGGCCCCACGACGGTGGGACTTTCGGGACATAAATCCATCCCGCTCTATAGCAACGCTGAGGCTTTCCGCTTTACCTATGATGTGGTCTATACCAACCATATGTCGGCGGGCGCATACCGCGGCTACGGCGCGACCCAGGGCCTGTTCGCGGTGGAATCCGCCGTCAACGAGCTGGCCGCGAAGCTCCATATGGACCCCTTCAAGATCAGGGAAATGAACATCGTCCACGAGGGTGACGTCATGCCCGCCTACTACGGCGCGGTGAACACCAGCTGCACTCTCGATCGGTGCCTTGCAAAGGTCCACGAGATGATAAACTGGGATGAAAAGTACCCCCGCCGCGACATGGGCAACGGGAAGATCCGTGCCGTCGGCATGGGCATGGCGATGCAGGGCTCCGGCATCTCGGGCATGGACGTGGGCAGCGCGACCCTGAAAGTCAACGACGAGGGCTTCTACACCCTGCTCATCGGTGCCGCTGATATGGGTACCGGCTGCGACACCACGCTGGCCCAAATTGCTGCCGAGGTGATGGAATGTGACCTCGACAATATCACGGTCTTCGGTGCGGACACTGACACCTCGCCCTACGACTCCGGCTCCTACGCGTCCAGCACCACCTACATCACCGGCAAAGCCGTCGAGAAGTGCGCGCTGAAGCTGCGGAGCCAGATCTGTAAGCTGGGCGCACAGCTGCTGGATTGCAGCGAAAATGACGTGGAATTTGACGGTAAAACGGTATTTACCTCGGCTGACCCGTCTAAATCTGTCTCGCTGGGTGATATTGCCACGGCTTCCATGTTCGGCCACGACATCCCGCTGGAAGTCACCGAGACCCACATGTCGCCCCTGTCGCCTCCGCCCTACATGGTGGGCGCGGCCGAGGTGGAAGTGGACACCGAGACCGGCGAAGTAAAGCTGCTGGAATTTGACGCCTGCGTGGACTGCGGCACCCCCATCAACCCGAACCTCACCCGGGTGCAGGCCGAGGGCGGTATTTTGCAGGGCATCGGCATGACCCTCACCGAGAACGTCACCTACGACCAGCGCGGCTGGCCCATGGAGAATTCGCTCATGCAGTATAAGATCCCCACCCGTGTGGACGTGGGCAAGGTCCGGGTCGAGTTCGAGAACAGCTATGAGCCCAACGGCCCGTTTGGTGCGAAATCCATCGGCGAAGTGGTCATCAACACGCCGCTTCCTGCCATCTCGGATGCCATCTACAACGCCATCGGCACCCGTTTCTACGAGCTGCCCATCACGCCCGAAAAAATCGCAATGGCAGTGGCCGAAAAAGAGGGTGCGGTCTGATGACCGGCCTCGAGGCTCTGCCATTCCTCGGAGAAACTGGACATGTTATCTCCCTCGTGGGCGGCGGAGGGAAGACAACATTGCTCTATGCGCTGGCCCGCTGGTATTCGGCGCAGGGACAGCGGGTGCTCGTCTCCACCACGACCCACATCCAGCGTCCGGACGCGAACTACGCCCCCGATGAGGCGGCGCGGGACGCCCTCTGGCAGGCTGGTACCTACGCCGTGGCGGGGGTGTCTGCCGAAGGCGGGAAGTTGACCGTGCCGCCCTATCTGGACAACTGGATGGCCGAGGCCGACACTGTTTTGCTTGAGGCGGACGGCGCGAAGCGCCATCCCTGCAAGGCTCCGGCCGCTCATGAGCCGGTGCTCCTGCGGTCAAGCGACATCGTGCTGGCGGCAGCCGGGCTGTCGGCGGTGGGAAAACCACTGCAAGACGTCTGTTTCCGCCTCGAAGCGGCCTGCACCTTGCTGGCCGTGCCGCCCGAGACGCCCCTGACGCCCGCTCTGCTGGCAAAACTGCTGGCAGACGATGCGGGCGGGAGAAAAAGCGTCGGCACGCGGAAATTCTACGCCGTCCTCAACCAGGCCGACGACGCAGCCCGCCGTGCAGCAGGGGAACAGACACTTGCCATCTTGAAAGAAACTTACGATGTAACAGGATATTTGACACACTTCGAGGAAGGGGAGAGAGCCTGATGGCAAAAGAGGACAAAATCGTCTTCTGCACGGGCGGCGGCTGTACCGCCAAGCTCGGCGCGGGCGTACTGAGCCATATTCTGGAAAAGCTGCCCCGGGGTGAGAAAGACCCCGACCTTCTCGTGGGCTACGACAGCCGGGACGATGCGGCCGTCTACCGCATCACCGACGACATCGCGCTGGTGCAGACGGTGGACTTCTTCCCGCCGATGGTGGATGACCCCTACACCTTCGGCCAGATCGCGGCGGCAAACGCCCTCAGTGACGTCTACGCCATGGGCGGTGAGGTGAAGACTGCACTGAACCTCGTCTGCTTCCCTGAGAGCATGGATCTGAACATCCTTGGTGAGATCTTGCGCGGCGGCGCAGAAAAAGTGGCCGAGGCGGGGGGCATCCTCGCGGGAGGCCACTCCATCGCCGACACCGGTGTGAAGTACGGTCTGTCGGTCACCGGTCTCGTGGACCCCCGCCGCCTCACTGCCAATGATACGGGAAAGCCCGGCGACAAGCTCATCCTCACCAAGGCGCTGGGGGTGGGCCTCATCTGCACGGCCAACCGCGTGGGCGAAGCTGCCCCCGGCGCCATGGACGCCGCCGTGGCCTCCATGACGACTCTGAACAAGTCTTCCGCCGAGATAAGTCGAAGCTATGATGTTCACGCGGCTACAGATGTGACCGGGTTCAGCTTCCTCGGCCACCTCCACGAGATGATGGGCGGGCGGCTGTCCTGCCGTATCGACGGCAGCGCTGTACCAGTCCTGCCGGGTGCGTGGCAGGCCGCTGACGACTGCCTTTATACCGCCGCCGGTCAGCGCAACCGAAACCACACCGGGCCTTTCGTCCAGTTCGAAAATGTGCCGTTTGCCATGCAGGAAATTTTGTTCGACCCCCAGACCTCGGGCGGACTGCTGCTTGCCGTGGCTTCGAAAGAGGCTGAAAGCCTCCGGGACGAGCTGCAAAAAGCCAGCCTCCCCGCACAAATCGTGGGAGAAATCACAGAGAAGCAGGACACCGAAATAGTTGTGTCCTATCCTGAATAAAACATACGATAGAGAGGGAAAACTATGCTGACAGTTGATGCCAGAGGGGACGCCTGCCCGCTGCCTGTAGTGAAGGCAAAGAAAGCGATTGCTGAACTAAATGGCGCAGGCGAAGTTGAAGTGCTCGTGGACAACGAGATCGCCGTCCAGAACCTTACCAAAATGGCCCAGCAGAAGGGCTACCGGTCTGCCGCCGAAAAGCTGGCCGAGCGGGAATACCGCGTCCTGTTCACCGTGGGTGAGCCTGCGGCAGAAGAAGAGGAAGCTCCGGCCTGCACCCCTGACGCCCGCACCGATACGGTGGTGGTCATCGCGTCCGACAAGATGGGCGAGGGTGCTGAGGAGCTGGGCAAGACCCTGCTGAAGGCTTTTATCTTCTCGCTGACCCAGCAGGACAAGCTGCCCAAGACCATCCTCCTCTATAACGGCGGTGCGCACCTCACCTGCGAGGGTTCGCCCATGCTGGACGACCTCAAGGCGCTGGAGGCTGAGGGCGTTGAGATCCTCACCTGCGGCACCTGCCTGAACTTCTACGGCCTGACCGAGAAGCTGGCCGTGGGCGGCGTGACGAATATGTACGTCATCGCCGAGAAGATGCTGAACGCCGGGAACGTGGTCAAGCCGTGATCTACCTCGACAACGCCGCCACCACCCTGCAAAAGCCGCCCTGCGTGGGCCAGGCTATGCTGGATGCACTGGAACATGCGGGCAATCCGGGCCGCGGGGCGCATGAGCCGACCCTTCACGCGGCCCGTATCGTCTACCATGCCCGTGAGACACTTGCAACACTTCTCCATGCGGAAGGCCCGGACTGCATTGCTTTCACGGCCAACGTGACCCAGGCGCTCAATACAGCGCTCTGCGGCCTCGTCCGCCCCGGCGACCATGTTATCACAACGGTCTGCGAGCACAACTCAGTGCTGCGGCCGCTCTATCGCCTGCGGGAGCAGGGGGCAGAAGTGAGTTTTGTGGAGGTGGACGACACCGGGCGGCTGCGGTATGAGCAGTTCGAAAAATTTCTCCGCCCCAATACCCGCCTTGTCGTGGTGACGCATGCTTCCAACGTCACAGGCAATCTTACGGACCTTGCGTTTGTCTCCGCTTTTGCAAAAAAGCACGGTCTTACGCTTGTCGTGGACGCAGCCCAGACTGCGGGCGCACGGCCCATCGACGTGCAGGCGCTGGGGGTGGATGTTCTCTGTTTCACCGGACACAAGGCGCTGCTGGGTCCGCAGGGGACCGGCGGGCTGTATGTCCGCCCTGGGCTGACCATGCCCCCCCTTGTGGTGGGTGGCAGCGGTATCCACAGTTTCGACGAAACGCATCCTTCTCAAATGCCCACAGCGCTGGAAGCGGGGACGCTGAATGTTCCCGGCCTCGCGGGCCTCGGGGCAGGCGTGGAGTGGATACTTTCGCAGGGCGTCGAGGTTCTGCATGAAAAAGAAATGGCTCTGACACGCCTGTTTTATGAGAAAATCGTCCATGCTCCCGACGTGAAAATTTACGGAGGCTTCGACGAAACAGACCGTGCGCCCATCGTCTCCCTAAACTTCGGGGATGCGGACGCAGCCCGTGCCGCCGACATCCTCTGGGAGGACTACGGCATCTGTGTCCGGGCGGGCGCTCATTGTGCGCCCCTCATCCACAAAGCCCTCGACACCGTGGAGCAGGGGATGGTGCGATTCAGCTTCTCCCACCAGAACACAGAGACCGAGGCGCTCAAAGCCGCCGAGGCGGTCTGTGAGCTGGCCGAGGAGGGTTGATATGCGCAGAAAAAGACAATATATCGTTCTTTCGTTTGCCTCTACTGCCCGCGCGATGGGCTGGGAGAAAGAGTGTGCCGCCCGGGGTATCCCGGGGCGGCTCATCCCGCTGCCCAGTGAGATCACGGCAGGCTGTGGGCTCGGCTGGCGGATGCTGCCCGCGGACTGGCAGGCGTGGCAGTCGCAGTTGAACGATGCGGGCTACGATGCTGCCACACCGGTGGAGCAATAAACCATAATGGAGAAATTCTATGTCGATTCGTGAGTTTTTGGACGCTTTGCGCAGCACACAGGGACAGCATACGCTGGCCTCTGTACTGGAAGGGCCGGAAAGCGGAGCGAGGCTTCTTCTTTGTGAAGGCGTACCCGTCTGGCCCGCAAGACCGGAGGGGCTGCTGGCCCGGAATCTCCCGGCGCTGGCCGGATGTGGTGCAAGCGGCATCCTGACTCTGGAAAATAAGCGGATTTTCGTCGAGAAATTCGGAGGCGCGCCCCGGCTCGTCATCTGCGGCGGAGGCCATGTGGCCGAGTCCGTCGTCCGGCTGGCCGTGATGCTGGGCCTGCCCGTCACCGGTCTCGAGGAGCGGCCAGATTACGCTGACGCCCTTCGCCGTGCCGGGGCAGAAAAGGTCCTCTGCGGTCCTTATGCCGAAAATCTCACGCAGGTGGAGGGCAGTGCGGAGACCTACTTTGTTGTCGCCACCCGCGCCCACTCCTTCGACGTGGAATGCCTTACCGAAATATACAAGAAACGACTTGCTTACGTTGGTATGCTGGGCAGCCGAAGCCGGTCGGCCCTTGTCCGCCGCCAGCTCATCGAGACCGGAACTGCCCCAGAAAAGGCTGAGTCACTCCACGCCCCCATCGGCCTCGCCATCAAGGCGCAGACAGCGCAGGAAATCGCACTATCCATCCTCGCGGAGATCGTTGAAGTGAAAAATGGCCGTCAGCAGACGGAAGGCTTCCTGCCCGAGCTGCTGAATGCGCTGGATGCCTGCACGGGACAGGGGAAGGCTCCTGTCCTTATGACCATCGTTTCCCGCCACGGTTCGACCCCCCGGGAGGTGGGCGCAAAGATGCTGGTGCTGCCGGACGGCAGATCCGTGGGCAGTGTGGGCGGCGGCATTATGGAATACCGTGTGCAGCAGCTTGCATCAAAAATGCAGGCGGGCGAGGCTGCGCCCTGCCAGCTGGCAGAGTATTCGGCCAGCGCAAAAGAGGACGATGCGGCGCTGGCTGCCTGCGGCGGCTCGATGAACGTGTTCCTGCAGCTGCTCAAGGAGGAAGAAAATAATGAAGCGTGATGACGTCATCCTGGTGCGCGGCGGCGGCGACCTCGCCACCGGCACCATCCATCGGCTGTGGTCGGCGGGATTGAAAGTGCTCGTGCTCGAGGCAGAGCATCCTGCCGCCATCCGCCGCCAGGTCTCGGTGAGTGAGGCCGTGTATGAGGGCGGGGCTGTCGTGGAAGGAATGCGCGCTGCCCTTGTAAAAACGCTGGATGAGGCCGTTGTGGTCTGGCATCGCGGCGACGTGCCGGTGATGGTGGACCCGAAGGGAGAGCTCATCCTGCAGGTGCAGCCTGCCGCGCTCGTTGATGCCATCCTTGCAAAGAAAAATCTCGGAACGACGCGGGATATGGCTCCGCTGACCATCGCGCTCGGCCCGGGTTTTACCGCCGGTGTGGATGTCGATTTCGTGGTGGAGACCAAGCGCGGCCACCGTCTGGGCCGTATCATCCGGGAGGGTGCGGCCATCCCCAACACGGGCGTCCCCGGAGTCATCGGCGGCTATGGCGCTGAGCGTGTCATCCACGCAGAAAAGGCTGGTGTCTTCCGGAATGTGTGTGCCATCGGAGATATTGTGTCGGCGGGTGAAACGATCGCGGAAATCGAAACGCCGGACGGCATCCGCACTCCGGTGACGACCCGCATCGCGGGCATCCTGCGCGGCCTGCTGCGGGATGGCTACCCCGTCACGCCCGGCTTCAAGGTGGCTGACGTGGACCCCCGCCGGGAGGAGTTGGAAAACTGCTTCCTCATCTCCGATAAGGCGCGCTGCATCGCGGGAAGTGTGCTGGAGCTGATTGCGGCAAATCTGTGGAAATAATAAAAAGGGAAGAGGCTGCCTTGGGCAGTCCCTTCCCTTTTTTACATCAAATATCCAAGTCGGTAATCTCCGAGACACACCCGAAGTGCGCCCCACGTTGAGGAGAACTCGATGCCGTGAGCCCGGAGCTTCCCGGTATCCATCGCGAGGTTGCGGGTGAGATTGGATTCCTCGATCTTTACATCCACCTGCAGTAAATTGGCGAAGCATCGCGCAGTCTCGACCATATCTCCGTCGCACTCGCTGCCGAAGTTGTAGACGCCGCCGGGCAGCTCCATCGCAGGGACGAGGTTCTCGATGACCTCCCGCACATAGCCCACGCCCCGGTAGTCATTGCGCGAAAAGCGCAGCACTTCACCGGTCTTTGCCGCTCTCAGGATGTTCAGCGGCAGGTTGCCCCGGATGGGCAGATGATAGCCCGGGAGGTCGTACATCCAGGGCAGGCGGAGCGCCACAGTATCCGGGCAGCGGGCCAGAACCCGGGCCTCGGCCTCGAGCTTGTGCTGTCCGTAGACGTTGGAAGGAGAGAGGGGCAGCGTCTCCGCCAGCGCCCCCCGCTGCGTCACGCCTGCATACACCTGGTCGGAGCTGAAGGAGAGCAGCTTTGCGCCCACCTCCTCCGCTCCCTTCGCTACCCACTCGGGCAGCAGGACGTTGGCGCGGAAGGAGTCCTCCGGCTCCTGCTGGCAGTACTGGGTGTTGGAGAGGGCCGCCGTGTGGACGATGACGTCCGGGTGCTCCTTCAAAATGAAGCGCAGCACCGCGTTTTCGTCGGCGGTGCGCAGGGTGTCGGACGGGAAGGCACAGAGCGCAAACTTCCCCCGCCACATATCGAGGATGCGCGCACCCATAAAGCCGCCTGCGCCGGTTACAAGGACTCGTTTCATAGGGCAGTCACCTCAGTGAACAAGGAACAGTTCCAGCACGAAGACGACGGCGCAGCAGGCCACCGACACCTGGAACAGGCTGGCCCCGAACCATGCCGCCGCAATGCCTACCACCAGCGCCACCGCACCAGCTGCCGGACTCTGGGTGGCGTTGACGATGGCCGGGAAGGTCATGACCGCCAGAGTGACGTAAGGGACGTAGTACAAGAACGACTGGATGAACTGGTTTTTGATGGGCTTCCGGATGAGGGTCAGCGGCAGGATGCGGATGGTGTAGGATACGGCGAACATCACTGCGATGTAAAGCCAGTTGCTGCGAATCATTGTTCAGCCTCCTCACTCTGGGTTTTGACGGGGAATAACAGCGCACCTGCGCAGGAAATGGCCACTGTCAGGATGATGGTGCGGGTGCCGTCCGACAGGGCGGAAATGCCCGGCAGATAGGTGCAGGCAAAGCTCAGCGCAAAGCTGATGGCCACCAGCGCGGCCACGATCTTATCTTTCCGGGCCGGAGGAATGATGATGGCGAGGAACATGCCGTAGAGCGCCACGCTCAGTGCGCTGACGGCCCGCAGGGGCAGCAGGTTGCCTGCGATGATGCCCAGCGCCGTACCCGAAGCCCACGCCGGCGCGGCCAGCGCGATGGCGCCGTAGGTGTAGAAGGGGTTCAGGTAGCCCGGCCGGGCGATGGTGATGCCGAACAGCTCGTCAGTGACGTCATAGCCGATGATAAGCCGGTGGAAAAACGGTGTACCGGGGGCGAACCGCTGGGCCAGTGCACAGCTCATCAGCAGATAGCGGGCGTTGGCGATGAGGGTGATGATGGCTACCTCGAGATAGGTCGCGCCGCTGGCAATGAGGGCAAAGGCAGCGTACTCGCCCGCCGAAGCATTGTTGAGCAGGCTGGCCACGAAGCCCTGCAGGGGTGTAAAGCCCGCCGTCCGGGCCGCGATGCCCAGCGAGAACGACACCGCAAAATATCCCAGCGCGATCGGCACACCGTCCCGCATCCCCTCACAGAACACCTTGCGGCTGAAAGCGTAGGGTTTGGCGGGCTGTGCGGAGCAGAGAGTCTGTTTCGACGACTCATGCGTAGTTTCCATGAGAAAAGCTCCTTTCCAATTTCAAACACAAACTTTATTATAGCATAGTTCGAGAGAAAATGACATCGGTCAGAAACGAAAAAACCACAGCTTTCACCCCTGAAAGCTGTGGCATTTTCAAGATGGACTGCTTACTTGAACAGCTTGCGGCCAGCCCAGATGCAGACACAGGCTCCGATGACCGAGACGATGATCTCACCCACGAGGCCGGTAGCGGACAGGCCCACGAGGCCGAAGAGGATGCCGCCCACAAAGCTGCCCAGGATGCCCAGCACGATGTTGCGCAGGGCGCTGGTCTCACTGCCCATGATGCGGCCTGCAATGTAACCGGCCAGCGCACCGATGAGAAGACTGAAGATAAAACTAAACATAAGAAAAACCTCCTGAAATATGTAAAATCAGACGTTGGATGCTTCCTCCCGCGCGCAGCGGCAGATGTCCGAAAGACAGCATTTTTCGCACTCCGGCTTCCGGGCATTGCAGACGGCCCGGCCATGCATCACGAAACGGTGGCACAGATCACTGCCCTCTTCGGGCGGGACGATCTTCCAGAGCGCCATCTCCACCTTCTGCGGTTCCTTGATGCCGTCCACAAGACCGATCTTGTTGCACAGGCGGATGCAGTGGGTGTCGGTGACGATGGCGGGCTTGCCGAACACATCGCCCATGATGAGGTTCGCGCTCTTGCGGCCCACGCCGGGCAGTGCCAGCAGTTCCTCAAAGGTCGTAGGTACCTTGCAGTCGTACTTGTCCCGCAGCATCCGCATACAGGCTGAGATGTCCCGGGCCTTGCTGCGGCCCAGCCCGCAGGGTTTGACGATGGCTTCGATGTCCTCGGGCTCCGCCTCGGCCAGCGCGGCCACCGACGGATATTTTGCAAACAGGTCCTGCACCACGATATTCACCCGGGCGTCGGTACACTGGGCCGCCAGCCGGACGCTCACCAGCAGCTGCCAGGCGTGGTCGTAGTCCAGCGTGCAGCCTGCGTCGGGATACTCTGCCTTGAGCCGCCGGATGACCTCCAGAGTCAGCTCTTTTTTGGCCGTCAGGTCTTCGGCGGAGACGTTCTTTCCGCGCATACATTTCCCCTCATTTCTTGATTGGAATGGCACAAGCATATCATGTTTTGCGAAATTTGTAAATGCTTTGTCATTTATCTGAGAATCATTTTCATTATTTCTCTTGCCGCGGCGTGCAAAATGCGCTATACTATAAAAGAGAAGGATTCTCATGATCATTTTTGGAGGGAAGACCCATGAACGAACCGCTGGCGCAGCGTCTGCGCCCCAAAACGCTGGCCGATGTCTGCGGCCAGCAGCATCTTCTGGCCGAGGGACAGGTGTTCCGCCGCACCATCGAGAGCGGACGTATCCCCAACATGATTTTCTACGGCCCCTCCGGCACGGGCAAGACCACCGTTGCCCGCATCATCGCCGAGAACAGCGGCATGACCCTCCATAAGCTCAACGGCACTTCCTGCGGCACCGGTGACATCAAAGCAGTGCTGAAGGACATCGGCACGCTGGCCGGGGCAGGGGGCATCCTGCTCTACCTCGACGAGATACAGTACCTCAACAAAAAGCAGCAGCAGAGCCTTTTGGAGTGCATCGAGGACGGTTCTGTCACCCTCATTGCATCCACCACCGAGAACCCTTACTTTTACATCTATAATGCACTGCTGTCCCGCTGTACAGTATTTGAGTTCAAGTCCCTCTCCGCCGCCGATGTGGAGCGGGGCATCCGCAACGCCCTGAAAAAGCTCTCGGAGTCGGAATCACAGCCTGTCGTGATGGACGAGGACGCCTGCGCCTACCTCGCCGAGAGTGCGGGCGGCGACCTGCGCAAGGCGCTGGGGTGTCTCGATTTCGTGGTGACGGCGGCCCCCGTGGACGGAACCGGAAAGCACATCACCCTCGAGATGATACAGCAGGTCACCCGCCGCACGGCCATGCGGTACGACCGGGACGGCGACGACCACTACGACATCGTGTCGGCCTACCAGAAGTCCATGCGCGGCTCCGACCCCAACGCCGCCCTCCACTACCTGGCCCGTCTGCTGGAAGCGGGCGACCTGCCCTCGGCCTGCCGCCGGTTGATGGTCTGCGCCTGTGAGGACGTGGGCCTTGCATACCCGCAGATCATCCCCATCGTCAAGGCAGCAGTGGACGCAGCCAACATGGTGGGTCTGCCGGAAGCCCGGCTCCCGCTGGCCGATGCCGTCATTCTCGTGGCAACCAGCCCGAAATCCAACAGCGCCCACGACGCCATCAATGCGGCCATCGCCGATGTGCAGGCGGGGCGTACCGGCCCCATCCCGCGCCAGCTGCAGAACAAGCACTTTGACGGCGAAGATGCTGCCGTCAAGGGCCAGAACTACAAGTACGCCCACGACTATGAAAACCACTGGGTGGACCAGCAATATCTGCCCGACCTGCTCAAGGACGTGAAATACTATACGTTCGGCGACAACCGCACCGAACAGGCCGCCCGGGCCTACTGGGCGAAAATCAAGGGGGAAGACAAGCTCTGAACCCGGCCTTTATCCCGATACACACCCCATCATAAAAAGGAGAAAGACCATGCGTTATTCCAAACAGCGCGAGCTGGTACTGCAGAAAGTGGAGCAGCTCTGCGACCACCCTACTGCCGAGGAGATTTTTGACCTCGCAGCCAAGGAATGTCCCGGCCTGAGCCTTGGCACCGTCTACCGCAACCTCAACAGTCTCGTAGATGCAGGCCGCGTTCGCCGCGTCTCCATCCCGGGCAAGGCTGACCGCTTCGACCACACTCTGGGCTGGCACAGCCACCTCTACTGCAACTGCTGCGGCGGCGTCGTGGACGCTGACGTGGATGAAAAGCAGGTGATGAAGCTGGTGCGCAACCAGAAGGGCGTCGTGCAGGACTGCGCCGTGGTGCTGTTCGGCCTGTGCGAGGCGTGCGCCGGCAAGCAGGCTCAGTAAAAATAAACTCTTGCCCTCCAAGGCCAAAAAGGGTATACTATAAAGAGCTTTCTTTATAGTATCAGTATGTCTGCTGCCGGAGGTGTGTCCCCAGCGGCAGAGAAGGATGGTTTCATTGGAGTACATAGCATTTGAACATAACAACGCGGCGGCAGAGCTGGTCAAGCTGGCCTATGACACCCCGCCGCTGGCCTTCGTCCACAGCTACGGCTGCCAGCAGAATGTCAACGACGGCGAGCGCATCAAGGGTGTGCTGATGGACATCGGTTACGGCCTGTGTGACAAACCTGAGGACGCCGACCTCATCCTTTTCAACACCTGCGCCGTCCGTGAGCACGCCGAGCAGCGTGTCTTCGGTAACGTGGGCGCTCTCAAGGGCCTGAAAGAGAAGAAGCACGGCCTCATCATCGGCCTCTGCGGCTGCATGGCCAACCAGAAGCACGTTGTGGAAAAGCTGCGCCAGAGCTACCCCTACGTGGACCTCGTGTTCGGTGTGGACGGCATCGACACGCTGCCCCAGCTCATCGCTCAGAAATTGCAGAAGCACAAGCGGGTGCTCATGGAGCCGGCTCAGCGCCCCGTCATCGTGGAGAATATCCCCATCCGCCGTGAGAGCGAGTTCCGTGCCTGGCTGCCCATCATGTATGGCTGTGACAACTTCTGCACCTACTGCATCGTGCCTTATGTCCGCGGCCGCGAAAAGAGCCGCAAGCCCGGCGACATCCTCGCCGAGTTCAAGAGTCTCGTGGAGGCAGGATATAAGGAAATCACCCTTCTGGGCCAGAATGTCAACAGCTACGGCAAGGGCCTCGAGGAGCAGGTGGATTTCTCCGACCTGCTCAACCTGCTCTGCACCGTCCCGGGCGACTACCACATCCGTTTCATGACCAGCCACCCGAAGGACGCCAGCTTCAAGCTCATCGACACCATCGCGGCCCAGCCGAAGATCTGCAAGCATCTGCATCTGCCGGTGCAGTGCGGCTCTGACCGTCTGCTTGTCCAGATGAACCGTCACTATACCGTGGGGCACTACCTCGAACTCATCGAGTATGCCCGGAAGAAGGTCCCCGGCATTACCTTCTCCAGCGACATCATCGTGGGCTTCCCCGGTGAGACCGAAGAGGACTTCCAGAAGACCCTTGAGCTGGTGCAGAAGGTGGGCTATATGCAGCTGTTCACCTTCATCTACTCCAAGCGCACCGGCACCAAGGCGGCAGATATGCCCGACCCCACCCCTCGCAAGGAGAAGACCGACCGTATGACCCGCCTGCTCAAAGTTCAGGACGACATCGCAATGGCCCTCGTGAAGGCTCAGGTGGGCCAGACCGTCCGCGTCCTCGTGGAGGGCTATGGCCGCAATGAAGGCACCCTCTCAGGCCGTCTCGACAACAACCTTACCGTCGAGTTCAAGGCTGACCCCGCCCTCATGGGCAGCTATGCGATGGTGCGCCTCACGGGCGCCCGTGCCACCGTCCTGCTGGGCGAATTGGTTGAATAATGATATTCTGGATACACCATCCTAATATATAACACAGGAACGATAAAAGGAGACTATTACAATGGATTGCATCGACCTTTTTAAGCGTGCCGCCATGGCACTTCAGACCGACTCCCGCTATCTGGCTATGGACCAGGCCCGCAAGATGAACGACAGGGACGAGGAACTGCAGAACCTCATCGGTGAGTTCAATCTGGCCCGTATGGACCTGAACAACGAGATCGGCAAGCCCGAGCGCAGCGATGAGCGCATCGCCGAGCTGAACCAGAAGGTGAACGACCTCTACGGCAAGATCATGGCCGACGACGGCATGGTGGCCTACAACGAGGCAAAGCGCGACTGTGAGGCCCTCGTGAACTATATCGACGCCATCATCAACACTGCAATGAACGGCGGCGACCCCATGACCGTGCAGGAGCCTTCCGCTTCCTGCACCGGTAGCTGCTCCACCTGCGGCGGCTGCCACTAAGGCTTAAACCATGAAACACAAAACGCGGCTGTGCAATGCAGGGCCGCGTTTTGCTTGCAACAGGCGGTTTTGGATGGCAAACCGACAACTAGGGGAGGAAGGTGAACGGTCATGGCAGAGCTTTCGCCCATGATGCAGCAATATCTGGAGATCAAAAAACAACATAAGGATGAGATTCTATTCTACCGCATCGGTGACTTCTACGAGATGTTCTTCGACGATGCGCTCACAGCTTCGCGGGAGTTGGATCTGACCCTCACGGGCAAGCAGTGCGGCCTTGAAGAGCGCGCGCCCATGTGCGGCGTACCATTCCACAGCTACGAGGGCTATGTGGCCCGCCTCATCTCGAAGGGCTATAAGGTCGCCATCTGTGAGCAGGTGGAAGACCCGGCAAAGGCCAAGGGCCTCGTCAAGCGCGACATCATCCGCGTGGTCACGCCCGGCACCGTCATTGAGAGCAGTATGCTTCAGGATGACAAAAACAACTACATTGCGAGTATTTTCCTGAAAGGCGGCGCAGCAGGTCTCTGCTTCGCGGACGTTTCCACCGGCACGGCCCATATCACAGAGCTCAAGCGGGAGAAGATCGCCCCGGCGGTCATTGCGGAACTCTGCCGCTACAACCCCAGCGAGGTGCTGATGAATCCGGGCCTGCTGGACTGCCGGGAGATCACTGCCTACATCAAAAAAAATATGAACTGTGCCGTCGAGCTGGTGGAAGAGGAGCGGTACGCCCCGGGCCTCGTGGCCATCTCCCTCGAGAACCAGTTTGGCCGCGACTGGGCCGCAAAGACCGGTATCACAGAAGACGGCCTTGTCCGCTTTGCAATGGCCGCGCTGCTGGAATATCTCCATGATACGCAAATTAAAGGCGTCGAGCGCCTGAAAACGGTCATCACATATAATGAAGCTCAGTTCATGCGGCTGTCGCAGGTCACCCGGGCCAACCTCGAGCTCACCGAGACGCTGCGGGGCCGCGAAAAGCGGGGAACGCTGCTCTGGGTGCTGGACAAGACCAGCACCGCCATGGGCAAGCGGATGCTCCGCAGCTGGATCGAGCAGCCGCTCATTTCCAGCGCCGCCATCAACCGCCGCCTCAACGCGGTGGAAAGCCTTGTGAACCAGACCATGCAGCGGGGCGATTTGATCGAACAGCTCCACTACATCGCCGACCTCGAGCGCCTGATGACCCGCGCGGTCTACGGCTCCGCCACCCCCAAGGAGATCTACACGATGGCCCAGACCTGTGAGCGCCTGCCGGAACTGCGGGCGCAGGCCGAGAGCTGCAGCTGCCCGGAGTTGACTGCGCTTGCGGGACAAATCGACCTGCTGGATGACGTGAAGACGGCCATCCTTGCCGCCATCGACCCGGAAGCGCCCTCCACCCTCAAGGACGGCGGAGTCATCGCCAAAGGCTACCACCCCGAGGTAGACGAGCTGCGCTCCATCCGCGACAACACCAAGGGCGTCCTCGCTCAGCTGGAAACGCGCCTGCGGCAGGAGACCGGCATCCCCAAGCTGAAAATCGGCTACAATCACGTCTTCGGCTACTACATCGAAGTCAGCAACTCCTATAAATCCATGGTCCCCGAGACCTACATCCGCAAGCAGACTCTCACCTCCGGTGAGCGCTATATCACCCAGGAGCTGAAAGAGCTGGAAAGCAAGATTTTAGGTGCGCATGAGCGTCTCATTGCGCTGGAGCACCGGCTCTTCTCGGAACTGCTGGAAACTATCGGCGGTCAGCTCGACCGCATCCAGCGGACGGCAAATGCTGTGGCCGAGCTGGACGTGCTGGCGGCGCTGGCGCAGGTGGCCGCTGAAAACAACTACTGCCGCCCTGTGGTGGATGACAGCGACGAGCTGACCATCACCGAGGGCCGCCACCCGGTGGTCGAGCAGATGCTGAAAGGCAGCCTCTTCGTCCCCAACGATACCAAGCTCAACTGCACCACTGACCGCTGTCTCATCATCACTGGCCCGAATATGGCGGGCAAATCGACGTATATGCGCCAGAACGCCCTTATCGCTCTGATGGCACAGATCGGCTCCTTCGTCCCAGCGTCCAGCTGTCATGTGGGCGTCGTGGATGCCATCTTTACCCGCATTGGCGCATCGGACGACCTTGCCGCCGGCCAGTCCACCTTCATGGTCGAGATGACCGAGGTGGCCGAAATTCTCAAGAACGCCACACCCAAGAGCCTCGTTGTGCTGGACGAAATTGGCCGCGGCACCTCTACTTTCGACGGCATGAGCATCGCCCGGGCCGTCGTGGAGCACATCTCCGACCCGGCCAAGGGCCTCGGCTGCAAAACCCTCTTCGCCACCCATTACCACGAGCTGACTGACCTGGAAGGGGCCATCGAGGGCGTCAAAAACTACAACATCGCGGTCAAAAAGAGGGGAGAGGACATCACTTTCCTCCGCCGCATCATTCGCGGCCCCGCCGACGACAGCTACGGCATCGAGGTGGCGAAGCTGGCCGGTCTGCCCGGCACCGTGACGCGCCGCGCCCACGAGGTGCTGCGCACTCTGGAAGCGTCTGCCCCGAAGAACAAGGTGGAGCAGATGGATTTCGACGCCCTGCAGGAGTATTCTTCGCCTGCCGTCCCCAGCGAGATGATGGAAAAGCTCGAGGCGCTGGACGTTGAGACCCTGACCCCCATCGAAGCACTGAACTTCCTGTATGAGCTGAAAAAGACCCTGAGCGGCAGCCTGAATGGCTGATTTTATTTGAAACGGAGGGAAACGAATGGCAGAGATACACGTTCTCGACAAGCACACGGCAGAACTTATTGCCGCCGGTGAGGTGGTTGAGCGGCCCGCATCGGTCGTCAAGGAGCTTCTGGAAAACTCCATCGACGCCGGTGCGTCTCAAATCACCGTCTCGATCGAGTCGGGCGGCGTCCGTCTGATTGAAATCAGCGACAACGGCACCGGCATCGAGGCAAAATACATCCCCACGGCTTTCATCCGCCATGCCACCAGCAAGATTCGGACGGAAGACGACCTCACCAGCATCCACACGCTGGGCTTCCGCGGCGAAGCGTTGGCCTCTATCGCCAGCGTGGCCCGCGTCGAAGTGCTCACCCGCACCGAGGCCGACGAGTGCGCTTCCCTCTACCGTATCGAGGGCGGGGAAGAGCAGCCCATCGAGCCGGGTGCGCGAGGCGTCGGCACCACCATCCGGGTCTGTGACCTCTTTTTCAATACTCCTGCCCGGATGAAATTCCTCAAAAAGGATTCCAGCGAGGGTACTTTTGTGGCCGACATCGTGGGCCATGTGGCCCTGAGCCACCCCGAGGTGAGCTTCAAGTTCATCCGCGAAGGCAAACTGCAGTATGTCACCCCCGGTGACGGCCAGCTCCGCAGCGCGGCTTATGCCGTGCTGGGCCGGGAGTTCAGCCGTGACCTCGTGGAGGTTGATAACCGTGAGGGTGTTTACCGGGTCTGGGGGCTCATCACCCAGCCCCGCAGCTGCCGCGCCAGCCGCAGTATGCAGTATTTCTATATCAATGGCCGCTATGTCCGCAACCGCACCATGATGGCGGGCATGGAGATGGCGTTCAAGGGTACCACGATGCAGGGCAAGTTTCCTGGAGGGATCTTGCTTCTTGAGATGCCTGCCGACCTTGTGGATGTCAACGTCCATCCGGCAAAAACAGAAGTCCGCTTTGCCCGGGAAAACGACATCTTCGACCTCGTCTACCATGCTGTCAAGCTGGCGCTGAGCCAGCCTGGTACAGGGGAAAGACAGTTCGTCTTTGACAGTGAGAAAGAGAATAATGTATCCAACAAATATGAAAATAACGGAAATAAAGAAGAAAATGATGTAAAGAACAATAACTTTACAGGCCTTTCAGCGGTGATTTCGGGTCAGGCAGAGCCGGGAAGCCTGCCGCACCCGGAGGAAAACCCTTTCCGCCCGGCGGCACCGGCAGCGTCTGTGACACCCCGCACGACACAGCCTTCTGCCTCGGAGCGGGACATCCTCCCGCTGCCCGTAAAAGCCCCGGAAAAGGCTGCGCCGGCATCAGAACACACATGGACAACGGTTGCGGCCTTCGAGCCTCTTCCGATGAACGCTGCCCTTCACAGTCCTGAGCCGCCGCAGAAGGAAAGTGTCCTTGAGCCGCCGCCCTTCCGGGCTGCATCCAGTGAGTCACAGCTGGACATCGAGGCAGACATCGATCTGCCGGATGTCACCCGCGATCATATGGCCGCGTGGGAGCCTGCCCCGGAAGAACCGGAGCGTCCGCCGCTGCCGGAGGCTTCGGATGAACCTCAGCAGAGCGCAGCCCCGGAGCAGCTGGGCTTTGACGTTCAGGATGGCCCGGAGCCTCTGCGGTATGTGGGCGAGATCTTCCGCACCTATATCCTCGCGGAGCGGGGCGACGAGATCTGCATCATTGACAAGCACGCCGCCCATGAGCGCCAGCTCTTCGAGAAGCTGGCCGCCCACTACGGCGATGTCCCCAGTCAGCTTCTCCTGGAGCCGCTGGTGGTGGAGCTCTCCGCCGAGGAAAAGACCGCTCTGCTGGCCAACCTCGACCTGCTGGAAAGCGCAGGTCTCGAGGTGAGCGATTTTGGCGGCAGCTCGGTCTGCCTGCGCTCGGTCCCCGCTGATGTGGAGCAGAGCAGTGCCGAAGATCTGTTGGTCGAGCTGGCGGCAAAGCTGGCCCACGGCAGCCGCGACGCGTTGAACGAGCGGACAGAGTGGGTGCTCCATTCCATCTCCTGCCGCGCCGCCATCAAGGCGGGCGACCACACCTCGCCGCAGGAGCTGATGGCGCTGGCCGAAAAAATTCTTTCCGGCGAAGTGCCGCCTTTCTGCCCCCATGGGCGCCCTTGCGTTCTCAAACTTACCCGAAAGGAGCTGGAAAAGCAGTTTGGCCGAATCGTGTGATAAAAATCAGAAGCATCCGGTGCTGGCCGTCGTCGGCCCCACTGCCACCGGCAAAACCGCTCTCGGCGTGGCGCTGGCCGAAGCTTTCGAGGGCGAAGTCATCAGCGCCGACTCGATGCAGATCTATAAAGGATTAGACGTCGGTACGGCGAAGGTCGCGCCCGAAGAGACCCACGGCATCCCGCACCATGCGGTGGATATTCTGGAGCCGGACGAGCCCTTCAGCGTGGCGGATTTCGTGACGTTGGCCGGAACGCTCGAGGCGGACATTTCCGCCCGGGGCCGTTTGCCTATCCTCGTGGGCGGCACGGGCCTCTATGTCCAGAGCTTTTTGTACGGTGTCCGCTTCGCCGCCGAGAAGACGCCGGACGGCCTGCGGGAACAGCTGGCCGCTGAGCTGGCTGAAAAAGGCCCGGAGGCCATGTACAAAGAGCTGCAGACTGCCGACCCGGAAGCCGCCGCCGCCATCCATCCGAACAATCAGGTGCGGGTCCTGCGGGCGCTGGAACATTTCCGGGCCACCGGCAAGCGTCTGAGCGAGCAGAAAGCCCAGTCCCTCCCGTCGGAGCGGCCCTATCGTTCGCTGGTGCTGGGTCTGGACTTTCCCGATCGCACCCAGCTCTACCGCCGCATCGACCTGCGGGTGGACAAGATGCTGGACGCCGGCCTCCTCGATGAGGCAAAGCTGGTCTATGACCACCGCCAGATCTACCGCACGGCAGCGCAGGCCATCGGCTATAAGGAATTCTTCCCTTATTTTGAGGGGACGGCCCCGCTGGATGCCTGCACCGAAAAGCTCAAGCAGGCCTCCCGCAACTACGCCAAGCGCCAGCTGACCTGGTTCCGCCATATGGACGGCGTGGTCTGGCTGGACGCCTCTGCGCCGGACGTTACAGTCCGGGCTGTGCAGCTGACCCAAGAATTTTTAGCGAAAGGGTGACCTTTTATGATGGATAGACCACACTCTGATCCCGGCGCGTCCAGCGCTTTGGGCAAGCTGGCAGGCTTCGTCATCGCCGTCGTGGTGCTGGCGGGCATCTATGTGGGCTATCAGGCCCTGCAGGTACTCTTCCCGCCCAACACCTACGAGACGGCGCTTCTTGCCACCGTGGCGGATACGGTGGACGCCGACGGAGTTCTCCTCTTCGATGAGGTCTATGTTCCCGGCAGCGGAACGCTGGGCTATCTCGCGGCCGACGGCGAGCGCGTCTCGGCGGGGGCTGCAGTAGCGGAGATCTACAGCAGCCCGGAACAGGCGGGCCTCCGCCAGCAGCTCACGAGCCTGAACGACCAGATCGAGCTTCTGCAGCGCTCTCAGAATACCACCGCCACCCAGCTGGATTCTCTGAAAAAAGAGCGAGCTTCCGCGCTTTATGATATGATGGATGCGCTGGACAGCTCTGCCTACGACGAGACAGCCCAGGGCGAAGAAAACTACATCCTCGCTCAGAACAAGCTCTGGGTCATCACGGGTGAAGTCTCGGACTTCTCGGCCCAGATCGCCTCCCTCACTGAGCAGTCGGCGCAGGTGCAGGCTCAGCTGGGAGAGCCGACCCAGATCACCGCCCCTCAGACGGGTTACTTCATCCGCAGCTCTGCCACCGGGCGGCTCAACGCCGGGGCAGACGACATCCTCGCGCTGAACACCACCGACCTGCAGGCATATCTGAATTCTGACCCCGAGCTGCCGCTGGACGGCTGCGCGGGCAAGATCGTCTCGGGCTTTGCGTGGCGGTATGTTGGCCTCTGTTCGGCCAAGGAAGGGGAGAAGCTGCTGGGCGACAACGGCAAGCCCCTGACCCGCTCGGTGAAGATAAAGTTCCCCGGCCAGATGGAAACGCCCCTCAAAGCCTCCGTCTCCGAGGTGACCATCGACGAAGCGACCGGTCTGGCCCGTTTCGTCATCACCTGCGAGATCATCAACGGCGATGTGCTGCGGCTCAACCGGGCCAGCGCCCAGATCATCGTGGGCGAGACCACCGGCCTGCGCGTCCCCATCGAGGCCATCCACTATCTGAAAGAGGACGGCACCGAGTCTGAGACGCAGGGCGAGAACTACATCCCGGGCGTCTATGTCAAATACGGCAATCTTGCCCGTTTCTGCAAGATCGACCCCGTGGATAATGACCATCCGCTGGTGACGGACGGCGAGTACCGCATCGTCATGCCCAGCAGCTCGGATAAGACAAAAACCGTCAGCGAAGTCCGCCTTTATGACGAGATCATCGTCTCCGGACAAAATTTGTATGATGGAAAGCTTTTGTAGTTATTGACATCTGACGCAAAAAATCAGATAATAGAAAAAGCTATTAGCAACTCTTTTTCACAAAGGGGTGCCAGGCAGCGTGAGCTGCCCGAATGAAAGGAGCAAGTTTCTATGTCTTTTGTGGACAGCCTGAAAAAAGGACTTTTCGGCAGTGAGGACGATTACGACGATCAGTACATGGACGACGGTCCTCAGATGGTGAATAACAACAGCGGTCTCGGCGTCGCAGGCGACGAGGAAGAGGACGAGCCCGAAGAGGGCGCAGCCCCCAAGCGGAACGGCAAGGTGGTCAACATCCATGCTACCACCCAGCTCAAGGTCGTTCTGGTCAAGCCTGAGCACTTTGAGGATGCCAGCACCATTGCAGACCACCTGAACAACAAGCGCACCGTCGTGCTGAATCTGGAATCCACCAACAAGGAAGTTTCCCGCCGTCTGGTGGACTTCCTCTCCGGTGTGGCCTACGCCAACAACGGCCAGATCAAGCGGGTGGCCAACAGCACCTTCATCATTACTCCCTACAATGTAGACATCATGGGCGACCTGCTGGACGAGCTGGAGAACAATGGCGCGTTCTATTGATACCCAGCAAAGTGCCGTGCGGGGCTTCGTCCCGGCGCAGAACGATGAGGAACGCTTCCTCATGCGTCATGTCGAGGACCTGGCCCGCGCCGCCTTTGGCCGGGGCATCGCCCGTTATTCGGCGTTTCTGAGCGACAGGGAACAGCAGCTGGCGCAGGCGGCACTCAACCGTGCCGGTGCGCCGGAGGAAAGTTGCCGCTTCGAGGGCGGCTGGCCCGACGCCGAGCGCCGGGTGCTCTGCCTTGAGCCGGAAGACTGTTACCCTGCAAGCCCTGTCTGCTGCGTCCGGCTCAGGTGCCGTGCGCTGGCCGGGGCGCAGCTGCCCGTCCATAAGGATTATCTGGGCAGTCTGATGGGACTCGAGCTTCGCCGTGAGGCGCTGGGCGACATCGTTCTGCCGCCGGAGGAGCCGGGTACCGCTTATCTGTTCGCGCTGGAGCCTGCTGCAGCCCTTATCTGTCAGGAGCTGCGCAGTGTGGGCCGCACCGAGGTGACGGCTCAGCAGCTGGCGCTGGACGAAGTACCGGAGTTTGCGCAGGCAGAGCGCCGGCTACAGACCGCGACCGTATCGTCGCTGCGTCTGGATGCCGTACTTGCCGCCATGCTGCGGTGCAGCCGGGGCATGGCCGCAGAGCTTGTGGCAGCGGGAAGGGTAGAGATCAACCATCTGCCCGTTTCCAGCGCCCATGCGCCGGTATATGAATCTGACGTGTTCACAGTGCGGGGCAAAGGGCGCTTCCGCCTCACAGCCCTGCCGGGCAAGAGCAAAAAAGACCGACAAATCATTGAGTTCTTCCAATATTGAGAAGGACGACTGGATAAAATGGAGGAGATCATTATGCTGACACCGCAGGACGTGCGCTCTGTCCAATTCGAAAAGAACCTCCGCGGCTACCGTACCGAGGATGTTGACCACTTTCTGGATAAGGTAGAACAGCAGCTCGAGCAGGATGCGGAGCAGATGGAGACTCTGCGCAAGCAGGTGGCCGACCTGACTGCCGAGAACGAGACCCTGCGCCGCAATATGCAGAGCTATGAGGCCGACGGCGATATGCTCAAGAGCGCCCTCATCAATGCGCAGCGCATGGGCGAAAACGTCATCCGCGAGGCCAACCAGAAGGCCGAAGACATCCTGCACCGTGCAAATCTGCGCGGCGACGACATCATCCGGGATGCCAACGAGCTGCTGCAGAAGGCCAGCGACCGTGCCGACGAGATCATCAGCGAGGCCAACGACAAAAAGCTGGCCGAAGAGCGCGAGTATGACCGCGTTCGTCTCGAGGTCACCCGCTTCAAGTCCGATGTGCTGAACCTCTACCGCACCCATGTGGAGTCCCTGAGCCGTCTGCCGGAGTTCCAGCAGAAGGAGGAGGCCCCCGCACAGGATGCCGAGGCTGAGCTGCCCGAAACCGAGGATGCCGATACCACCGAGGAAGCAGCACCCGCTGCGGACGCTGCCGAGACGGAAGACGCCGCCCCCGAGAAGGCCAGCGAGGACTTCTGGGAGAAGGACGAATCTCAGCTCAAGCTCGACCCGCCCCCGGCAGACCCCAACGCTGCCTTTCAGGGCGTGAACTTCAGCGAATAATTCCCGAAGCATCGACAGCAAGGCATCATTTGTGTGCCGTAAAGCTGTTTTGATAAAATAAGCGCGTAACTGCGCTGTTTGCGATTGCAAAACCAATAGAGGAGAGTGTAAAACCAGTGGCTAAGAATAAGTCTCAGTACGACAGTACTCTGAACCTGCCCAAGACCCTGTTTGAGATGCGCGCCGGCCTGCCCAAGAAGGAACCGGTCATGCTCAAGGATTGGGACGACAACGACCTGTACAACCAGCTCATGAAGCACAACGAGGGCAAACCTCAGTTCATCCTGCACGATGGCCCTCCGTATGCCAACGGCAATATCCACATGGGTACCGCGCTGAACAAGATCATCAAGGACATCATCATCCGTGAGAAGAACATGGAGGGCTTCCAGGCTCCCTATGTACCCGGCTTTGATACCCACGGCCTGCCCATTGAGCTGAAGGCCCTGTCCTCCGTCGGCGAGAAGAAGAAGGACATCTCCAAGCTCGAGCTGCGCCAGATCTGCGAGAAGTTCGCCACCGAGCACATCGACATCATGAGCGACCAGTTCAAGCGTCTGGGCGTTATCGGCGATTTTGAGCATCCCTATCTGACCCTCAAGCCCGAGTTTGAGGCCCGTCAGATCGAGATCTTCGGCGAGATGGCCAAGAAGGGCTATATCTACAAGGGTCTGAAGCCTGTCTACTGGTGCCCCGACTGCCGCACCGCTCTGGCTGAGGCCGAGATCGAGTACGGCGAGGACGAGTGCGACTCTATCTTCGTCCGTTTCCACGTCTCTCAGGACCCCAACGGCGTTCTGGCAAAGCACGGCATCCCGATGGAGAAGACCTACTTCGTCATCTGGACCACCACCACCTGGACCTTGCCCGCCAACGAGGCTATCTGCCTGAACGGCCAGTTCGAGTACTCCTTCGTCAAGATCGGCGACGAGTTCCACATCATGGCCACTGACCTCGTCAAGAGCGTCATGGATGCCTGCCACATCACCGAGTATGAGGTGGTGGGTGAGCCTGTCAGCGGTGCAGAGTTCGAGCTGATGCGCTATAACCACGTCTATCTGCCCAAGGAAGGCTGGGTCATCCTCGGCGACCACGTCACGCTGGAAAGCGGCTCTGGCTGTGTTCACACCGCCGGCGGCCACGGCGTCGATGACTTCAACGTCTGCCAGAAGTACCCCCAGATCCCCATCACCGTCCCTGTGGACGACGGCGGCTATCTGACCGAGCAGGCCGGCAAGTACGCAGGCCAGCGCGTCTGGGCTTCCAACAAGACCATTCTGGCCGACCTGACCGCCGCCGGCGCTGTCATGGGCCAGCTGCACATCAAGCATCAGTATCCGCACTGCTGGCGCTGCCATAATCCCATCATCTTCCGTGCTACCGAGCAGTGGTTCTGCTCCATCGCCAAGTTCCGTGAGGACGTCTACAAGGCCATCGACACCGTGACCTGGATGCCCGACTGGGGCCACGACCGTATGCACGGCATGGTGCGCGACCGCAACGACTGGTGCATCAGCCGTCAGCGCACCTGGGGCGTGCCTATCCCGGCCTTCTACTGCAAGAAGTGCGGCGCTTACCACATCACCGACGCCACCATCAAGGCCGTCAGCGACCTGTTCCGCAAGGAGGGTTCCGACGCTTGGTATAAGTACGACGCTGAGCAGATCATCCCCGCTGGTGAAGTCTGCGAGAAGTGCGGCGCTTCCGAGTGGACGAAGGACACCGACATCATGGACGTCTGGTTCGACTCCGGCTCCACCCATGCTGCCGTTCTGGAAGAGCGCCCCGAGCTGCGCTTCCCGGCCGATATGTATATGGAGGGCGGCGACCAGTTCCGCGGCTGGTTCCAGTCCAGCCTGCTGACCAGCGTGGCTGCCAAGGGCTGCGCACCTTACAAGTCCGTTCTGTGCCACGGCTGGGTCGTGGACGAGCAGGGCAAGCAGATGCACAAGAGCGCCGGCAACGGCGTCGAGCCCAGCGAGATCATCAAGGATTACGGCGCAGACATCATCCGCCTGTGGGTGGCTTCTTCCGATTACACCGTCGATGTGCGTGCCGGCAAGAACATCTTCAAGCAGCTGAGCGAGGCCTACCGCAAGATCCGCAACACCGCCCGCTTCATTCTGGGCAACCTCGACGGCTTCGACCCCAACACCGACTGTGTGGCTGACGACCAGCTGCAGGACATCGACCGCTGGGCTCTGGCTGCGCTGGATGACCTCATCGTCAACACCAACGCTGGCTATGCTGTGTATGACTTCAACAAGGTCTACCACGCTGTCTACAACTTCTGTGTCGTGGCCATGTCCAACTTCTATCTGGACGTCACCAAGGATCGCCTGTACTGCACCAACGGCACTGGCCGCAAGGCTGCGCAGACCGCGATGTACAAGATCCTCGTCGCTCTGGACAAGATCATCGCTCCCATCCTCTGCTTCACCAGCCAGGAGATCTGGGATTTCCTGCCCAAGACCGAGGCTATGAACAAGTATGTTGTCTTCGAGGATATGCCGAAGGCTGGCCAGTACGCAGCTGACGATGCCTTCAAGGCCAAGTGGGCGCAGCTCATCGCTGTCCGCGACGAGGTCAAGAAGGTCCTCGAGCAGGCCCGTGCAGATAAGCAGATCGGCGCTTCTCTCGAGGCTTCCGTCACCCTGTACTGCAATGACGCCGTCTACGATCTGCTCAACAGCATCCCGATGGACGAGCTGGCCGACCTGATGATCGTCTCCCATGTGGAGCTGGTCAAGGGTGAAGGCGGCGCAGCCAGCGCCGTCGAGGGTCTGGGCGTTGCTGCTGCACACGCCACCGGCGACAAGTGCGAGCGCTGCTGGAAGTACTCCGCAGACATTGGCACCCACGCTGCTCATCCCACCCTGTGCGCACGCTGTGCCGCTGTTGTGGAGGGCTAAACCATTTTGTATCTCTGGCGGCGCACCCGGCGCAAAAGGGGGCGCCGCCTTTTTCAAAAAATCAGGAGAAACTATGGCATATGTCATTCTGAATCTGGTCTGTGTGGCCGCGCTGGTGGGCATCGACCAGGCCATCAAGCTCTGGGCTACCCAGTATCTGGCCCCTGTGGAGGCCATCACCGTCATCCCGCATGTGGTGGAGCTGCGCTTCGTGCTCAATCAGGGCATGGCGTTCAGCCTGCTGAGCGGAAAGCAGCTTTTCCTTATTCTCGCCACCAGCGCCGCGCTGCTGCTCGTGGCTTACCTGCTGTTCTTCCGCAGCCGCGGCAAGCTCCTGCAGCAGATCGCTTTCATCCTCGTGCTGGCCGGCGGCATCGGCAACCTCATCGACCGTGTGCTGAACGGTGAGGTCGTGGACTACATCAACCCGCTGTTCATCGACTTTGCAGTCTTCAACTTTGCCGACATCCTCGTCTGCGTCGGTGTAGCGCTCTGGGTGCTGGTCATCCTGCTGGAAGAAGTGGAAGATAAGCCCTCGAAGGAGCAGTAAACCATGGAACAGCGTGAATTTATCGTGGAAGCGGAGGCCGCAGGCCAGCGCATCGACCGCTTCCTCAGCGGGGAGGACACCGGCCTTTCCCGCAGTGCGCTGCAAGGCCTCGTGGCTGACGGTCATGTGCTCTGCAACGGCAAAAGCATCGCCAAGAGCCTCAAACTCAAGGCGGGGGACACCATCCTGCTGGAAATTCCGGACGCAAAGCCTATCGAGGCTGTGCCGCAGGACATCCCGCTGGACATCGTGTACGAGGACGACCACCTTCTGGTGGTGAACAAGCCCAAGGGCATGGTCGTCCACCCGGCCCCGGGCAACCCGGACGGCACGCTGGTGAACGCCCTGCTCTGGCACTGCAAGGGCAGCCTCTCAGGCATCGGCGGTGAGATACGCCCCGGCATCGTCCACCGCATCGACAAGGACACCAGCGGCCTGCTGGTGGTAGCGAAAGATGACGCCACCCACATCGGCCTGTCCCAGCAGATGGCGGTTCACAGCGTGGAGCGCGCCTACCAGACCGTTGTCTACGGCGGCTTTGCGCAGGACGAGGGCTTTGTGGAAGCAAATCTGGGCCGCTCAAAGACCGACCGCAAGAAGATGGCGGTCTACCCGGCCGGCGAGCCCCACACCAAGTATGCCTACACCGGCTATAAGGTACTGGAGCGCTTCGGCGGCTTTACCCTGCTGGAATGCCGCCTCAAGACGGGCCGCACCCATCAGATCCGCGTCCACATGGCGTCCATCCAGCATCCCGTGGCGGGCGACCCGGTGTATGGCCCCCACAACTGCATCACCAAGCTCCACGGCCAGTGTCTCCACGCAAAGACATTGGGCTTCATCCACCCCATCACAGGGGAACATCTCCGCTTTGACTCGGAGCTGCCGGAGTATTTCACCCACTTTATTGCATCGCTCAGGAGGGGGATTGTATGACGAATCTTCTCGATTCTACGCTCGTACTCTGCGATCTGGACCATCTCCTTTTGGCCGGTGACGGCAACATGCCGCAGGTCGTGCGGGATGTGCTCCAGCTGTTTTCCAGCCGAGGCGGCAGGCTGACGGTCTTCAGCCAGCGTTCGCCCCGGGCCGTCCGCGCCGTGCTGGGTGGACTGCGCCTTGCTGCGCCCGCGCTCACCTGCGGCGGTACGCTGGCCTACCGGTTCTCGGAGGGCAGCGGCCAGCCGCTGTGCAGCTTCGCGGGCTGTGAGGAGTCTATCTTCAAAAAGCTGCCCGCAGCTGTGGGCCTCGGCATTGCGCTGCAGATGGCCGACGGCTCTACCCGTGTGCTGCGGATGAGCACCGCCCTCGAGCGCCATCTGCGCCGGGAGTTCACCCCCTTTACGCTGTGCAGTCCCGCCGACGTCAAGGGCGAGGACGTGCTGCGCATCCTGCTCTATCAGGACCGTCAGCAGCTGCCCATTCAGGCCCTTCTGGAAAAGGCGCTGGGGGACAATGCCGCCATGCTGCGCTCGGAGCGCACCGGCATGGATGTCATAGTGCTGACACCGGGTGCCGTCTCGGCGGAAGCTATGCTGGGCGCGGTCTGTCTGCCCGTCAACTGCACGGCTGACCAGCTCACCGTCGCCGCCGGGTGCAGCCAGATGCTCGAGCTGGTCCGTCAGGCCAAGCAGAGCGTCGTTCCGGCAGATGCCCCGGTGGAGCTGCGCCTTGCTGCCAGCCAGACGACCCTGACCGACCACGACACCGGTGCAGCCGCAGAGTTTTTCTATGGCCTTGTGCGAAGTGCCGAAGCCGCATCGTAAAGATTGTGTAAAGTCTCCTGCAAATTTTCCGCAGGAGACTTTCTTTTTGGAAGGATTTCGAGTACAATGAGAGAAACTATGTTAAGCCTTGGTGAGCGCCGCTTTCTGGCACTGGCGGCAGCAGCGACGGTCTGCATTGTCAGTCTGGCGTTCTGGTATGCCGTGCCGCCATCCCCGGCGCAGGCTTCGTCAGCGGTGGTCGAGCCTCTGCGGGAGTCCTTCCGTGTGGACCTCAACACCGCCGGGGTGGACGCTATGACCACACTGCCCGGCCTCGGGGAGAAGAAAGCGAGAGCCATTCTGGAATATCGTCTTGCCCATGGCCGGTTCCAGAGCCTCGATGAGGTGGCACAGGTGCCGGGCGTTACGCAGGATATGATAGACGAATGGCAGGGCCTCGCCTATGTGAGCTGAGAGGGGAGACCTTCTCGGGAAAAAGGAGTTATCATGAGTGAAGAGAGCATTTTTATCAACCGGGAATTGAGCTGGCTGGACTTCAACCGCCGCGTGCTGGTGCTGGGCAAGGATAAAAATGTCCCGCTGGCCGAACAGCTCAGGTTTCTGGCCATCTACGGCTCCAATCTGGACGAGTTCTTCATGGTGCGCGTCGGCTCGCTTCAGGAGCGCGCCAACCTCATGCGCGGCAAGAAGGAAAAGCGGGAAAACAAGACGAACATGACGGCGGAAGAGCAGCTTGCCGCCATCATGCCCAAGACCGCTCAGCTCCAGGAGGACTGCGACAAATACTACGCCAAAGCGCTGGAAAATCTGGCCGCTTGCGGCTACCGCAAGGTGGATTTCGACAAGCTGAGCAAAGAGGACGAGCACTTCTGGAAAAAGTATTTCCAGAGCGAGCTTTTCCCCATCCTCAGCCCCCAGATCGTGGACAGCCGCCACCCGTTCCCGTTCCTGCGCAATAAGGAAATCTATCTTGGCGTCCTCCTTCACGAAAAACACACCTCGGAGCACACCCTCGGCATCGTACCCATCTCAAGCCAGATGGAGCGGATGCGTTTCGTCCGGAAGGACAATGAGACCTGCTTTGCCTTGACGGAGGAGCTGGTGCTCCATTATGCGGCCCTCATCTTCGGAAAGGAAAATGTGCAGGAAAAGTGCCTCTTCCGGGTCACCCGCAACGCCGACATCGACGTGAAAGAGGGCATGATGGATCATGACATCGACTACCGCGAGATCATGGCCGATCTGCTCAAGCGCCGCCGCAAGCTGGCCGCCGTCCGTCTGCAGGTCATCCCCGCCGCACCGCAGGTCGCTCAGCTGCTCTGCAGCCGTCTCGAGCTGACCCACAAGCGGGTCTTCGTCCAGAAGAGTCCTCTTGACCTGAGTTTCTTCTACAAGCTCACCTCCCGTATGGAGTCCGACGGCCACCCCGAGCTGTTCTATACGCCTGCCCGGCCTATGCTGCCTCCGCAGGACTACGACCTTGCCGCCGAGGTGGAAAAGCACGATGTGTTGTTGAGTTACCCGTACCAGTCCATCCGCCCCTTTATTGCGATGCTGAAAAAGGCCGCGCAGGACCCCGACGTCATCTCCATCAAGATGACGCTCTACCGCATGGCCCGTGAATCTCAAATCGTACAGGCCCTCGTGGAAGCCGCTGAGAACGGCAAGGAAGTCGTGGCGCTGGTGGAGCTGCGCGCCCGCTTTGACGAACAGAACAACATCGACTGGTCGAAGCACCTTGAAGAGGCCGGATGTACGGTCATCTATGGCTTTGACGACTACAAAGTCCACTCCAAGCTGACTCTTATCACGAAAAAGAGCGCCCACGGCTACTCCTACATCACCCAGATCGGCACCGGCAATTACAACGAGAAGACCAGTGAGCTCTATACCGACTATTCCTTCATCACCGCCGACCTCGGCATCGGCGAGGAAGCGTCCAACGTCTTCCAGAACCTTGCCGTGCAGAAACTGACGGAAGAAAGCGAAAAGATGCTGGTGGCACCCCTCCGCTTTAAGAGCGTGCTGCTGGATGAGATGGATCGGGTCATCAACGCTGCCCGTCTGGGTCGCCCGGCTTCCATGATTTTGAAGAACAACTCCATCTCTGACCGTGACATCATCTTAAAGCTTGAGGAAGCCAGCTGTGCCGGTGTCCGCATCGACATGATCGTCCGCGGAATCTGCTGCGTCCGTGCCGGTGTGCCGGGCAAGACCGAAAACCTCTACATCCGCAGCCTCGTGGGCCGCTACCTCGAGCATGGCCGAATCTACAGCTTCTATGACGGCGTGAACACCCGCATCTATATCGCATCCGGCGACTTTCTCACCCGCAACACCGAGTGCCGCGTGGAAGTCGGCGTCCGGGTGGAAGACCCTGTGCTGAAGGAGAAACTCGACAGCATCCTCCGCCTCCAGCTCAGCGACAACGTCAACGCCCGCGAGATGCAGCCGGACGGCAGCTACCAGAAAGTCAAGTCCGCCCCCGGCGAGCCGCTGGTGAACAGCCAGATGGGAATGTACGACCTTCTCCGCGACGACTGGACGGCCCGCGACAAAGCGCCTGCACTGGCCTCCGTCGTCGAGACGCCGAAGCCCCAGCCCGTCAAGGCTCTGGAAAAGCCTGCCGCACCAGCAAAGGCGGCACCTCAGCCCGTAGAACTGGAAAAACAGCCAGCACAGCCGGAAAAGGCCGCTCCCGCCCCAATGCCCATCGTCGTCACCGAGAGCCACCCCCGACGCACCGGTCTGCTGAGCCGCCTGCTCGAGCACTTCCTGAAATAATCCCCGATGCCGCTGGCCCGCAAGGCCGGCGGCATTTTATATTGTCCTGCCGCATACAGTACAGGAAACAGGAGGGACGCCGATGGGGACAAGACAGCATAAAACAAAAGGATGGGTGATTTTTGCGGTGTTCTGCGCTGTCCTGTTCTGCGTGGCCGCTCTGCGGGCCTGTGCCGCAAAAGCCGCGCCCGAGGGCTGTTCGCTGAAACGGGTAAGGCCCGCGCAGACGGCCTGCTTCCCGCTGGGTACGACGGCATGGCGAGTCTCGGACGCCTACGGCTGGCGCACCGACCCCATCACCGGCGAAGAGGCGTTCCATCGCGGCACTGACCTTGCATGTTCGGAAGGTACGCTGGTGCTGGCCGCAATGAACGGCGTCGTCATTGCCGCCCGGCGGAGCGCGACCTACGGCAACTACCTCTGCCTGAGCCACAGCGGCGGGCAGGAGACGCTTTACGCCCATCTGCAATACCTCTTCATTCGGGCCGGAGAGGTTGTGCAGGCAGGTCAGCCGCTGGGAACAGCGGGGGAGACGGGCCGCTCCACCGGGGCGCACCTTCATTTTGAGCTTCTGGAACAGGGCGTCCGCTATGATGCGGGGGCTCTGCTGGGCCTGCCATGAGGCGGCTCGTCCGGCTGGGGCCGCTGGTGTTCCGTGACCCGCTGCTGCTCTGCGGGGCGCTGTATCTGCTGCTCTGGTTCGACGCCAGCGGCTTCCTGCGCATCGGTCTGTGCGCCGCCATCCTCCACGAAATAGGTCATATCTTCGTCTATCTGCTCCTGTTCCGGCGATTTCCCGTCATCGAAGTGACCATGACCGGTTTCTGTATGCGGACATGGGATCAGACCCTCACCCGGGGGCAGATCTTTCTGCTCGCTGCCGCCGGGCCGGGCATGAATGGCCTCTTGGCCGCCATCTGGGCAATGAGGATGGAGCAGTGTGCAACCATCCGGGGCAGTGCGTTCCTTGCGGCCAATCTGCTCACCGGGGCGTTCAACCTTCTGCCTATCCCACCGTTGGATGGAGCTCAAATGCTGAGATGTCTGTTGCAATCTTCGCCCAAATAGGGTAAAATATATAAATATGCAATCCGTGTTGTTAAATGGAGGAACTTGATGTTTGATCCGAAACTGAAAGAAGCGCTGTCCCGGGTGCAGAAGCCGGGCCGTTACACCGGCGGCGAACCGGGCAGCGTCTATAAAAATAAAGACGAGGTAGACGTTCGCTTCGCGTTCTGCTTCCCGGATACCTACGAAGTAGGCATGTCCTTTCTGGGCGAAAAAATCCTCTACGAGCTGCTGAACAGCCACGAAAACTGGTGGTGTGAGCGCGCCTTTATGCCGTGGCTGGATATGAAGGCTGAGATGGAGCGCCTGAGCCTGCCCCTCTACACGATGGAGAGCAAAGACCCCCTCACGGCTTTCGACGCTGTGGGCTTTACGCTCCAATATGAGCTGTCCTACACCAACATCCTCGCCATGCTGGATCTGGCGGGCATCCCGTTCTACTCGAAAGACCGCGACGAGAGCTGGCCCCTCATCGTGGCAGGCGGCCCCTGTGCCTGCAACTCGGAGCCCATCGCCGACTTCTTCGACGTCGTCCAGCTGGGCGAGGGCGAAAACCAGCTGCCCGGCATCTGCGCCGAAATCGAAAAGGCCAAGAAAGAGGGCGGCGTCTCCAAGAAAGAGCTGCTGCTCCGCATTGCCAGGATCCCCGGCGTCTATATCCCGGCTTTCTACGACATCGAATACTACGAGGATGGCCGCGTTAAGTCCATCACTCCCAACGAGCCGGGCATCCCGGCGGTCATCACCAAGGCCATCATCAAGAACCTGAACGACTTTGCGCCCCCGACCAACTTCGTCGTCCCGATGGTGGGTGCCATCCAGGACCGCGCCAGCGTTGAGGTGCTGCGCGGCTGTGTGCGCGGCTGTCGGTTCTGTCAGGCAGGCTTCCTCTACCGCCCCATGCGCCAGCGCGACGCCAGCCTGCTGAACAAGGCCGCACAGGACCTCTGCGCCAACACCGGCTACGAGGAGCTGAGCCTTTCCAGCCTGTCCACCTCTGACCACAGCCAGCTCGAAGAGCTGCTGGATGATTTGAACGAGTGGGCGCCGAAAGAGCACGTCAGCCTGTCGCTGCCCTCTCTGCGAATGGACAACTTCTCCCAGAGCCTCATTGAAAAAACCACCAAGGTGCGCAAGAGCGGCCTGACCTTTGCCGCTGAGGCCGGGACCCAGCGCCTGCGCGACGTCATCAATAAGAACGTCACCTGGGACGAAATCGAAAAGACCTGCTCGCTGGCCTTTGCCAACGGCTACACCTCCGTCAAGCTCTACTTCATGATGGGCCTTCCCACCGAGACGATGGAGGACATCGAGGGCATCGCCGAGACCGCTCAGAAAGTGGTCGATTTGTTCTACTCCAATCCCAAGCACGCCAAGGGCCGCGGCGTGCAGGTGACCATCAGCTGCGCCTGCTTCGTGCCGAAGCCCCACACCCCTTTCCAGTTCGTCCCGATGGATACCGAAGAGATGCTGCAGGCCAAGCAGAAGCACCTGCTCGAAAGCGTCCACAGCCGCAAAATCAAGGTCAACTACCACGACAGCACCACCAGCTTCCTCGAAGGCGTATTTGCCAAGGGCGACCGCCGCTTGGCTCCCGTCATCCTCGAGGCCTACAAGCGCGGCTGCTATTTTGACGGCTGGGAAGAGTGCTTCAAGTACGACACCTGGATGCAGGTCTTCGAGGACATGGGCATTGACCCCAAGTTCTACTGCCAGCGCGCGATCGGTCTGGACGAAGTGACCCCGTGGAGCCACATGGACTACGGCGTCACCCACGAATATCTGGTGCGGGAGTACAACAAGGCCCTCGCGGCTCAGACCACTCAGCCCTGCAACCGTGCCTGCCACGGCTGCGGCGCAAACCATCTGTTAGGAGGACCGTGCTTTGATTACAGTAAGGATCTCGTTTAAGAAGATGAACGAAGCCTCCTATATCTCCCTGCTGGATATGCAGCGGGTGATGCAGCGGGTGCTCAAGCGCAGCGGCCTGCCGGTATGGCATACGCTGGGCTTTAATCCCCACATCTATATGACTTTTGCCTGCCCGCTCTCGCTGGGGCAGGAGAGCCAGTGCGAGTGCGTGGATGTCAAGACCGAGGCCGAAAACCCCGATTTTGCCCAGTGGCAGACGGCGCTGAACGCCATCATGCCTGCCGGAATCGAGGTCTACCGCGTGGAACCGTTGAAGATGAAGGCCGACGCCATCGCTTACGCCTGCTACCGCATCCGCTACCCGGCGGACGCCGCGGAAAAGCTTGCACAGTACAATGCCCTCGACAGCGTGCCGGTGGAGAAAAAGAGCAAGCGCGGCGTCAGGATGGTCGAGATGAAGGAGTATGTCCCCACTCTCGAGCTTGAGACGGAAGGGGAGAGCGTAAGCTTTGCGGTCTGCCTGCCTGCCTCGCAGGACCTGAACCTGAACCCCTCGCTGCTGACGGCGGCGCTGGAAGCAAAATTCGGCGTCCCGGCGGCAAACGCCTCTATCCTGCGCACCGAATTTCTGACGGCAGACAAGCAGAAGTTCGAGTAAGAACGGTCTATCAAAGCCAGAGCGAAAATTTTTGCATAAATTTGCCCGAAACGCTTGCTTTTACGGGCGGTTTGTGCTATCCTATTAAGGCGTTAGTGTCCGCTGAGACCACAGCGGGGTTAATGACACATATCATTAAACGGGCGGTCCTCTGACGGCAGTTCGCCGTGTATGAACGTCTAAAAACAAATGGAGGAATTCAAAATGGACGCACTGAAGATTATTTCTGAAGGCAGCATCAAGGCTGAGAAGCCCCAGTTCAACGTCGGCGATACCGTCCGCGTTGATGTTCGTATCAAGGAAGGCGAGCGCGAGCGTATCCAGGCTTTCGAGGGTACCGTCATTGCTAAGAAGCACGGCGGCGTCGCAGAGACCTTTACCGTTCGCCGCGTTTCCTACGGCGTCGGCATCGAGCGTGTCTTCCCCATCAACAGCCCCTTCGTCGAGAAGGTCACTGTTGTCCGTAAGGGCAAGGTCCGCCGCGCAAAGCTGTTCTACCTGCGTGGTCGTACCGGCAAGGCTGCCAAGGTCAAGAGCGATATTTGATGATTCCCCGTTTCAAAGCGGGAGAAAAGGGGACAACTCGTTTGTCCCCTTTTTTCTGTTATACGGCGCTTTTGGAGCAGAGACAGAGAAAATAAAAACGGGCAGAAGCCCGGATAAAGAGGTGCATCGGATATGGAACAGTCACAGTCTGCTGTCCGTGGTCAGGGCCTGCTGGAATGGTACGAAGCGCTTATTTCAGCGGCGCTGGTGCTGGTGCTGGTGTTTTCCTTTTTCTTCCGTATCATTCAGGTGGACGGCGAGTCGATGGTGCCTACGCTGGAAAACGGCGATAAACTCGTCGTCTGGGGCGCAGGCTATGAGCCTCAGCGGGGCGATGTGGTCATCGTGGACAGCTACACCAGCTATGGCCGCCCCTTGGTCAAGCGCGTCATCGCCAAAGGCGGCGACACCATCTCCATCGACTATGCCACCGGAACGGTAGAGGTCAATGGAAAGGTGCTGGAAGAGGATTACATCGCAGAGCCGACCTATCTGGGCTATGATGTGGAGTTCCCGTACACTGTGCCTGAGGGGACGGTGTTCGTGATGGGAGACAACCGCAACGCCTCGCTGGACAGCCGCTCGAGCTATGTCGGCTGCATCGACGAACAGGATATACTGGGCAAAGTGCTGCTCTGCTTTTTGCCCTTTTCGGATTTTGGAGTAGTAAAATGAACAATCAGGACACCCGGTTTGCAAACCAATATGCCATCCAGTGGTTCCCGGGCCATATGGCCAAGACGCTGCGGATGATGGAGCAGGAGATCCAGCATGTTGACGCAAGCCTTGTACTGCTGGACGCCCGCATCCCGCTGTCCAGCCTCAACCCGGAGATCGAGCGCATCACGGCCCGCAAGCCCAAGCTCTATGCGTTAAATAAAGCGGACCTCGCCGACCCCGCCGTGACGGAAGAGTGGATACGTTACTTCCACGAGGCGGATGCGGGCTGTGTCGCCATCAGCGCCAAGCAGAAAGGCGGCGCGAACGCCGTCAAGGCCGCGATCGAAAAGGAACTGTCCGGCTTGCTGGCACGCCGCCAGAACCGCGGCATGGCCGGTGCCAAGACGCAGGTCATGCTCTGCGGCATCCCTAATGTGGGCAAATCCACCTTCATCAATACCTTTGCAGGCTCTGCCCGCGCCAAGGCGGCTGACCGTCCCGGCGTGACCAAGGGCAAGCAGTGGGTCAGCACCGAAAAGTTCGACCTGCTGGATATGCCCGGTGTGCTCTGGAAGAAGTTTGATTCTAAGACCATCGCCTCGAATCTGGCCTTCATCGGCTCCATCAAGGATGACATCCTTGATGTCGAGGAGCTGGCCATGAACCTTTTGGATGAGGTGCGCCGCAACTATCCCGACCTCGTGGCCCAGCGCTACAAGCTGGACGCCGAGACGCTGGCTCTGCCGCCCTATGAGCTGATGGAGGCCATCGGCCGCAAGCGAGGTCTGCTGGTGCGGGGCGGCGAGGTGAACACCGAGCGCTGTGCCGTGATGCTGGTGGATGAGTTCCGCGCCTGCAAGTGGGGCCGCATCTCCCTCGAACGCCCGCCGCAGCGGGACGACATGGCCGACTTTGCCGAGGAGGATGAGGAATGAAGCGCCGGACGGATGAGGAGATCTCCGCGCCGCTCTACGCCTACGATGCCGACATCCGGGCACAGTACGGCTGTTTTGCGGGCGTAGACGAAGCGGGCCGCGGCCCGCTGTGCGGCCCGGTCTGCGTGGCCGCCTGCATCCTTGACCCCGAGGCTCCGGTCTACGGCATCAACGACTCCAAGAAGCTGAGCGAGAAAAAGCGGGAAGCTCTTTTCGACCAAATCGTTGAAAAGGCATTGGCTTACAAGATCGTCTTCGTCGGCCCCGACATCATCGACCGCGACAATATCCTGAATGCCACCATGGGCGGGATGCGTCAGGCCGTGGAGGGGCTGGACATCGTGCCGAACCTCGTCCTTGTGGATGGCAACCGCATCCCGGCCGGGCTGACCATGCCCGCACAGCCGGTGGTGAAGGGCGACGCCACCAGCGCCAGCATCGGCGCAGCGTCCATTCTGGCCAAAGTCAGCCGTGACCGCTATATGCTGGAGCTGGACAAGCAGTACCCCCAGTATCAGCTGGCAAAGCACAAGGGCTACGGCACCAAGCTCCACTACGAGCTCATTGCCCAGTACGGCATTCAGCCGTTCTACCGCCGCAGCTTCCTCAAAAAGCAGGGCTACTGGCCCGAGGGCAAGTGATGGACCGGGCCGAGACAGGCCGCAGGGGAGAAGCAGCCGCCGCGCGTTTCTACGAGAAACAGGGCGCGGCCCTCATCACCCACAATTATCACACCCGGATGGGGGAGATAGACCTCATCCTACGGGAACCGGACGGAACACTGGTGTTCTGCGAGGTAAAGACCCGCGCCAAAGACTCTCTGGATACCCCCGCTGCGGCGGTCAACGCCGCCAAGCAGCGCCGTATCATCGCATCCGCCGCATGGTATCTCCAAAGCACCCATCAGAGCGACGAGCCGGTGCGTTTCGACGTGGCCGAAGTCGTCCCTCTTGACAGTGGGCGCTGGATGGTACATATTATAAAGGGTGCTTTTTGCGCGAAATAGCAGGAAGTGCCGGTGGGAAAAGGCAGAAAACGGCTCTGGGCCGCTGCCGCACGACGAGGCCAAGTGATGGGCCTTTTGGCAAAAAGGAGCGATAACGATGAAATTTTTCAGCACGAGAGACCATTCCCGCATTGTGACCGCCTCTCAGGCGATCGCACAGGGTCTGTCGGATGAGGGCGGCCTGTTCGTCCCGGAAAGTTTTCCGCAGGTGGACGTGGAGGCATTGTGCCAGCTGGATTATCCGGAGCTGGCCGCTGCCGTCGTCAGCGAATATCTGACCGACTACTCGAAAGACTTCCTCGCTGAGGCTGCTCGCACGACTTATGGTGAGGCCTTCGGCGGCAAGGCCGGTTATCTGGCCCCGGTGGAGGGCGATACCTATGCCCTTGAGCTGTGGCACGGCCCGACCTGCGCCTTCAAGGATTATGCCCTTCAGCTGATGCCGAAACTCCTCGTGGAGGCAAAGAAGAACCTCTCCCGCACCGAAAAGACCCTCATCCTCGTGGCGACCAGCGGCGACACCGGCAAGGCCGCACTGGACGGCTACCATGACATCCCGGGCGTCGAGATCGCCGTGTTCTACCCCACGGGCGGCACCAGCGAGATCCAGCGTCTGCAGATGGCCACGCAGGAGGGTGCAAATGTCGCCGTTTATGCCGTGCGCGGCAATTTCGACGACGCCCAGACCGGCGTGAAGAAGGTCTTCGGTGATAAAGCCATTGCGGCCAGACTGGCCGAGCGGAACATCCGCCTTTCCAGCGCCAATTCCATCAACTGGGGCCGCCTCGTGCCGCAGATCGTCTATTACTTCGCCGCTTATGCCCAGCTGCTCAAGGCGGGAAAGATCAGCTTTGGCGACAAGGTCGATTTCTGCGTCCCCACCGGCAACTTCGGCGATATTCTGGCCGGCTACTATGCAAAGCAGATGGGCCTGCCTGTCGGCAAGCTGGTCTGCGCCTCCAACCAGAACAACGTCCTGACCGACTTCCTCTCCACCGGCACTTACACTGCAAAGCGGGAGTTCTATAAGACTACTTCGCCCAGCATGGACATCCTCGTGTCCTCGAACCTTGAGCGCCTGCTCTACCACGTCACCGGCAGCGATGCCGAAGTGGCCGGTTTGATGAAGAACCTGAACGAGACGGGCCGCTACACTGTCCGTCCCGAGACGCTGAAGGCCATTCAGGAGAGCTTCGACTGCGGCTGGAGCAGTGAGGAACAGGTGGCAGGGGAGATCCGCGCCCGCTACGAGAAGGACGGCTACCTCTGCGATACCCATACGGCGGTGGCTTTCCATGTTGCCGCTCAGAAGAAACGGGACGGCGTGCCGATGGTGGTGCTTTCCACCGCCTCGCCCTTCAAGTTCCCGCGCAGCGTGCTGGAAGCTCTGGGTCACACTGCCCCGGAGAACGACTTCGAGGCCATGCAGGCGCTGGAAGAGGCTACCGGCCGCACCGCTCCCGCAAGTCTCGCCGTCCTGCGGCAGAAGGCCGAGCGGTTCAGCACCGTCATCGACCCGGCTCAGATCGCGGAGGTGGCACTGAGCTGTCAGGCTTGACGAAAACCAGAACAGGAGTAAATAAACTATGGCACTTTTTGTGCTTGGCGATACCCACCTTTCCCTGGGCGGCTCCAAGCCGATGGACGTTTTCCCCGGCTGGAACGGCTATGTGGAACGGCTGGAGGCCAACTGGCGCAAGCTCGTAAAGCCCGAGGATACCATTGTCCTTGCAGGCGACATCAGCTGGGCCATGCGTCTCACCGATACCCGCAGGGATTTCGAATTTCTGCAGCAGCTGCCCGGCCAGAAGCTCATCATGAAGGGCAATCACGACTATTGGTGGACCACCGCCAACAAGATGAACGCCTACCTGAAAGCCGAGGGCTTCGATACGCTCCACATCCTGCACAACAACTCCTACTCTGTGGAGGGCTACGCCATCTGCGGCACCCGGGGCTGGCTGTTCGATGTGGGAGAGCCTCACGACGAAAAGGTGATGAATCGGGAGATAGGCCGCTTGAAGATGAGCCTCGACGCCGCAGAACCCGGGCTGGAAAAGCTGGTGTTCCTGCATTACCCGCCGGTCTACACCGGCACCAGCGCCCCCGAGATCGTGGCGACGCTGAGAGCCTACGGCATCAGGACCTGCTACTATGGCCATCTGCACGGCAATGCCATCCGCTATGCGGTGCAGGGCGATGTGGACGGCATCCGCTACAAGCTTGTCAGCGCTGATGGTCTGCGGTTCTGCCCCTACCGCATCAACTGAGGCAGAGACCAAAACAGCAGAAATGGCAAAAAGTCAAAATTTGGGGTGGCAATTCTATCACGACCGTGCTATAATAAGTTGTGACGCGATTGTTGCACCCAATTTGAGCGCGCGCGTCCCCGCATTTCGCAAACAGCAAGGACGCGGTGCGCGGTTGCAGGCGGCAGTTTTCCCGCTGCCCCAACGCAATAGAATATTTGAGTGGAGGATACACAAATGAATTTCATCAAGTGCGAAAAGCTCGAGAAGAGCATGGCAGAGCTGCAGTTCTCCATCGACGCTGAGGCTTTCAAGGCTGCAGTTGCCGATGTTTTCAAGAAGGAGGGCAAGAAGTACCCTGTTCAGGGCTTCCGCAAGGGCAAGGCTCCCAAGGCTCTCATCGAGAAGATGTACGGCGCTGATGTCTTTACCTACGACGCCATCAACGAGCTGTTCCCCGCAGCTTACGAAGAGGCTGTCAAGGCTGCCGGCATCGAGCCGGTCGGCCGTCCTGAGGTCAGCGTTGACTCCGCCAGCGAGGCTGAGGGCGCTACCCTGACCGTCAAGGTCGCTGTCAAGCCCGAAGTCAAGATCGGCGCATACAATGGTCTGACCGTTGAGAAGACTGTCCATACTGTTTCTGACGAGGCTGTTGAGGCCGAGCTGAAGCGTGTGCAGGAGCGCAACGCCCGTGAGCTGACCCGTGAGGGTGCTGCTGAGAACGGCGACATCGTGGACATCGACTTCGAGGGCTTTGTGGATGGCGTCGCATTCGAGGGCGGCAAGGCTGAGCACTACAGCCTGACCTTGGGCAGCGGCAGCTTCATCCCCGGCTTCGAGGACCAGATCGTCGGCCACGCTGCTGGCGAGGAGTTCGACGTCAACGTCACCTTCCCCGAGCAGTATCAGGCTGCTGAGCTGGCTGGCAAGCCCGCTGTCTTCAAGATCAAGCTGCACGAGGTCAAGTACAAGGAGCTGCCCGCTCTGGACGACGAGCTGGCTAAGGACTGCTCCGAGTACGACACTCTGGACGAGTTCAAGGCTTCCATCCGCAAGAACAATCAGGAGCAGCTGGACAAGCAGGATGACCTGGCTGTCGAGAACGCTCTGGTCGATCAGGTCATCGACGGCATGGAGGCTGAGATTCCCCAGGCTATGTACGATGTCCGCATGGACGAGCTGGTCAATGACTTTGCTTTCCGCATGGAGCAGCAGGGCCTGCGCCTCGAGGACTACCTGAAGTATATGGGCCAGTCCGTCGACCAGTTCCGTGCTTCCTTCATGCCTCAGGCTGAGAAGCAGGTCAAGATCCGTCTGGCTCTGGAGGCTGTCGCAGCTGCCGAGAACATCGAGGCTTCTGAGGACGAGCTGAACGCAGAGGTCAAGCGCATCGCTGACCAGTACAAGATGGAAGAGGACAAGGTCCGCGAGCTCATCAATGTCGATGAGGTGAAGCATGACCTGGCCATCAACAAGGCTATCGACTTCATCAAGAGCCACGCTAACGTCGTGGAGAAGGCCGCTGAGGCCGAGAAGACCGAGGACGCTCAGTAATTCTGGCGCACAAGGTCACACAGGGCAGGGAGTAATCCCGGCTCTGTAAGCTAAGGTTGTTGAAATTGACCGATACGGCTACGGCCCATGTGCGCTTGCCGTATCGGTCAATTTTGCAAATACAATAATTTTCATTCAGGAGGCGAACCCTATGAGTTTTGTTCCTTACGTTGTCGAGCAGTCGGCGCACGGGGAGCGTTCCTACGATATTTTCTCCCGTCTGCTGAACGACCGCATCATTGTGCTGAGCGAGGATGTCAACGACACCTCTGCCAGCCTTGTCGTGGCACAGCTGCTGTATCTGGAAGGGCAGGACCCCGATAAGGACATCAGCCTGTATATCAACAGCCCCGGCGGCTCCATCAGCGCAGGTATGGCCATCCACGATACCATCCAGTATATCAAGTGCGATGTCTCCACCATCTGCATGGGCATGGCTGCCTCAATGGGCGCATTCCTGCTGGCCAGCGGCACCAAGGGCAAGCGCTTCGCTCTGCCCAACGCTGAGATCATGATCCACCAGCCGCTGATTGCAGGCGGTCAGGGCGGCGGTCTGTCCGGACAGGCTACCGACATCAAGATCCACGCGGACCATATCATCCGCACCCGCGCCAAGATGAACCGGCTGCTCAGCGAGTACACCGGCCAGCCGCTGGAAAAGGTGGAGCAGGATACCGAGCGCGACAACTTCCTTTCTGCGCAGGAGGCCAAAGAATACGGCCTCATTGATGAGGTCATCACCCACCGCTGAGCGGCAGAAAGCAATACACCCAGGATAAGGAAAAACGGTTATGGCTAATAACAATTCCGGCAGAGATAAAAACGAAAAGGATCTGGTCTGCAGCTTCTGCGGCAAACATCAGGACGAAGTGGAGCGGATGATCATCGGCCCCGGCGTGAACATCTGCAGCGAATGCATCGGCCTCTGCGCCGACCTGCTCTCGGACAAGCCGGATCATCCGGGCAGCAACAGCTCCCGCCCCAGCCGCGGCAGCGCCAGCCGGGCGCGTATCCAGCCCGCAGATGATCTCGCCATCAATATCAAGACCCCCGCAGAGATCAAGGAGGGTCTGGACCAGTATGTCATCGGTCAGGATGAGGCCAAGCGTGTGCTGGCCGTCTCGGTCTACAACCACTATAAGCGCATCCTGAGCGGCAAGGGCGCAGACGTTGAACTGCAGAAGTCTAACGTCCTGCTGCTGGGACCCTCCGGTGTCGGCAAGACCCTGCTGGCCCAGACGCTGGCCAAGATGCTGGGCGTTCCCTTCGCCATCGCAGACGCTACCACCCTGACGGAGGCCGGCTATGTGGGTGAGGACGTCGAGAACATCCTGCTCAAGCTCATCCAGGCCGCAGACTTCGACGTCCAGAAGGCTCAGATCGGCATCATCTATATTGATGAAATCGACAAGATCACCCGCAAGAGTGAGAATCCCTCCATCACCCGCGACGTGGGCGGTGAAGGTGTGCAGCAGGCTCTGCTGAAGATCTTGGAAGGCACCGTCAGCAATGTCCCCCCGCAGGGCGGCCGCAAGCACCCCCAGCAGGAGTTCATCCAAATTGACACCACCAACATCCTCTTCATCTGCGGCGGTGCGTTCGACGGTCTGGATAAGTATATCCTCCGCCGCACCGACAAGTCCGCACTGGGCTTTGGCAGTGCGCTGAAGGATAACTCCAGCGAGGCTGAAAAGGCCCTGCTGCGGAAGGTCGAACCCCACGACCTCGTCAAGTTCGGCCTCATCCCCGAGCTTATCGGCCGTCTGCCGGTCATCACCGTGCTGGACGACCTGGACGAGGATGCACTGGTGCGCGTGCTGAAGGAGCCCCGCAACAGTCTGGTCAAGCAGTATAAAGAACTGCTGTCGATGGACAATGTGGAGCTGGACATCACCGACGAGGCTCTCCATGCCATCGCCCGCAAGACCATTGAGCGCAAGACCGGCGCCCGCGGCCTGCGCAGCGTGATGGAGAACATCCTCATGCCCATCATGTACGATGTGCCGAACGACCCCACCATCATTCGCGTCACCATCGACGAGGACACCGTGGAGGGCGGCGAAGCGCACATGGAGTACGGTGCGGTGCGCAAGCGCTATAAGAGTCAGACTTCCCTGAGCTGAGCGTCAGCGCACAGCAGGGAAGAGCAGCCCCGCTGAAAGCTTTTTGCTTTTTGGCGGGGCTTTTTTGTGCCATCTGACTTGTTTCCGAGACCAAATTGTAGTAAACTATAAAAGTCTGGAACTGCGAGGGGAATACCGGGACGGTCCACTGGCATGGGACTGCTCTGCGGATGGCAGCGCCGGACATTTTGTGGGAAACAGAAAGTACGATAAAGGAGTGTGTGTTATGGCAAATTATTTTGAGATGACCCGCGACGAACTGACTGCTGAGAAGGCAGCTCTGGAAGAAAAGTACAAGAAATTTCAGGCAATGGGCCTGAAGCTGAATATGGCCCGCGGCAAGCCCGGCCCTCACCAGATGGACCTGGCAATGGGTCTGCTGCAGATGACCGACTACACCACCGACGCCGGCACCGATGCCCGCAACTACGGCGACCTTGAGGGTCTGCACGAGGCCCGTGAGCTGTTCGGCGACGTGATGGGTGTCAAGCCCGAGGAAGTCTTTGTGGGCGGCAACTCCAGCCTGCAGATTATGTACAACCTCATCTCTATGGGCTATTGTTTCGGCTTCCCCGAGTCTCCCTGTCCCTGGTCTCAGGTAGAGAAGCGCAAGTTCCTCTGCCCGGTACCCGGCTATGACCGCCACTTCGCCATCACCGAGGAATTCGGCTTCGAGCTCATCAGCGTTCCCATGACTCCGACCGGCCCTGATATGGACGTTGTTGAGAAGCTGGTAGCTGAGGATGATACCATCAAGGGCATCTGGTGTGTGCCTCAGTATTCCAACCCCGACGGCTACACCTACAGTGACGAGACCATCGACCGCTTCGCCAAGATGAAGACCGCCGCTCCCGACTTCAAAATTTTCTGGGATGAGGCTTACATCGTCCACCACCTGACGGACGAGATCATCGAGACTCCTGTCCTGCTGAACGAGTGCAAGAAGTACGGCACTGAGGACCGTGTCTTCATGTTCACCTCTACCAGCAAGATCACCTTCCCGGGCGCAGGCGTTTCTGCGCTGGCCTGCAGCGAAGCTATGATGAAGTACATCTGCAAGCGCTTCTCGGTCATGATCATCAGCTATGATAAGATGAACCAGCTGCGCCATGTCCGCTTCCTCAAGAACAAGGAAGGCGTTCTGGCCCACATGGCAAAGCACCGCCGCCGTCTGGTACCCTGCTTTGATGCCGTCAAGACGGCCTTCAACGAGGAGCTGACTCCCTGCGGAGACATCGCCCACTGGACGAACCCCAAGGGCGGCTACTTCATCAGCCTCTACGTCATGCCCGGCTGCGCCAAGCGTGTGGCCCAGCTGTGCAAGGACTGCGGCCTGACCCTCACCGGCGCAGGTTCCGCTTACCCCTATCACAAGGATCCGGACGATGCCCATCTGCGCATCGCGCCCACTTATCCCAGCCTGGACGAAGTGGAGACTGCGTCCGACCTGCTCTGTGTCTGCGTCCGTCTGGCCGCAGTCGAGAAGCTGCTGGCTGAGAAAGCCTGATTCATCGCACAAGATCCCCGCTGTGCTGCCGCTCTGACGGCGCAGCGGGGATTTGGAAGTTGTTTTCATAGCCAGAGTGCGCCAAAAGGCAGTTCAGGCGGTGTGCAATGGTTATGAAAACAGCTTCTTATTATATTTGGAGGTTTCCCGATTCATATGAAAACTAAAGGCAAAGCATGGCAACTTGTCCTCACTGTGCTTTTGATCGCGGCGTTCGTCTATACGGCATTCTTTGGCGTCGCAGTCAAGTACGGTGATGTGACCACCACCTACATCAAGGGCGCGAAAGACATCCGCTTCGGTGTGGACATCAAGGGCGGCGTCAACGTCACCTTCGTCCCCTCTGACGGCTACGACGCCACCGACGACCAGCTCGAGGCAGCTCAGCTGGTCATCGAGAACCGTCTGGTCGCCCTCAACGTGACCGACTATGAGCTGTATGTGGACAATAACTCCGACAGCCTCATCCTCGAGTTCCCGTGGCAGTCGGGCGAGACGGAGTTCGACCCCGAAGCCGCCATTGAGGAGATCGGCACCACCGCCTATCTGACCTTCCGCGAGGGGAGCAGTGCAGACGGTGAGCTCGTCCTCGATGGCTCGATGGTGGAGAGCGCAGCTGCCCAGTACGGCCCCGTCAACGGCAGCAGCTCCGAGTACTATGTGGCGCTCAAGTTTACCGATGAGGGCGCCAAGGCATTCGGCGACGCGACCACCCGCCTGTATCAGACGGGCGGAACCATCAGCATCTGGCTGGACGACGAGAATGTCAGCACCGCCAACGTCAACGCCGCCATCACCGACGGCTCTGCCATCATCACCAGTTCTGCGTCGAACCCCTTCACGCAGGAGGACGTCGTCAAGATGGCCCGCCAGATCAACTCCGGCTCTCTGCCCTTTGCGCTGACGGTGGACAGCTACTCCACCATCAGCCCGAGTCTAGGCGAGAACAGCCTGAGCGCCATGGTGCTGGCCGGCGTCATCGCCTTCGCCCTCATCGTGGTGCTGATGACGGCTCTGTACCGTCTGCCCGGCTTCCTGGCCTGCATCGCTCTGGCTGGTCAGGTGGCGGCTACGCTGGCCTTCGTCTCCGGTTACTTTCCGGTGTTTGAGAGCTTCACCCTGACCCTGCCCGGCATCGCCGGCATCATCCTTGCCATCGGCATGGGCGTTGACGCCAACGTCATCACTGCCGAGCGCATCAAGGAAGAGCTGCGCAGCGGCAAGAGCCTCGACGGCGCCCTCAAGAGCGGCTTCGCCCGCGGCCTGACTCCCATCATCGACGGCAACGTGACCATCGTCATCGTCGCCATCGTGCTGATGGGTGCCTTCGGCCCGTCTGACGGCTTCTTCGCCAAGGCCCTGCACTTCGTCTTCTTCGCCTTCGGCCCCTCGACCGCAGGCACCATCTACGCCTTCGGTTACACGCTGCTCACCGGTGTGCTGCTCAACTTCGTGTTCGGTATCTTCGCTACCCGTACCATGATCCGGGGCGCTGCCGCTATCAAGGCTCTGCGTGACCCCCGCCTCTACGGTGCCGATGCTCCCGGCAAGACCCCGGCAGAGAAGAAGCAGGTCAACTTCGTCGGCCTGCGCAAGCGCTTCCTGACCTTCTCCGCCTGCCTGATGGCAGCTATCGTCCTCTGCGCTGTGGTGCTGGGCGTCCATCTGGACACCGAGTTCACCGGCGGTGCGATGATCACTCTGAGCTACGAGAACAGCTTTGAGATGTCTGCCGTCCAGAAGACCGCCTCCGAAGCGCTGGGCAGCAACGGCCTGACCCTGCAGACCGGCGAGAACGTCGCGACAGGGGAGCAGACCCTGAAAATTTCGATGCCCGGCACCGAGACTGTCACCACCGACGAAGTGCAGACCCTGCTGGACTCCCTGAATGAGAGCTACCCGGATAACTCCTTTGCACAGCTCTCTCTGAGCAATGTCAGCGCCGCAATGGGTACCAAATTCCTCCAGAAGAGTCTGGTGGCCGTGGTGTTCGCACTGGTGCTCATCCTCGCCTACATCGCCTACCGCTTCAAGAATATCGGCGGCCTCACCGGCGGCATGATGGCTGTTCTGGCCCTGCTCAATGACCTGATGGTGGTGTTCGGCACCTTCGTGCTGCTGCGCGCCCCGCTGGACGGCAACTTCATCGCCGCCATGCTCACCATCCTCGGCTACTCCATCAACGATACCGTCGTCGTCTACGACCGTATCCGTGAGAACCGCGGCCTGCTGGGCAAGAAGGCCAGCTTCGAAGAGCTGGTCAACCGTTCCGTCAACCAGTCTGCCCGCCGCACGATCATCACCACCGTCACCACGGTGATGGCTCTGGGTGTGATGTGCATCGTCTCCAAGCTGTACGGTCTGGACAGCATCTTCACCTTTGCCTTCCCCCTGATGATGGGTATGCTCAGCGGCGTGTACACTTCGCTGTGTGTCTCCACTTCCGCATGGGTGGCTTGGAGCGAGCGCAAGGGCACAAAGAAAAACTGAGCTTCTATCCTGACGCAAATCTGTCCTGAATCTAGGAGGAACGACCATGAAATGCCCCTATTGTGGCGCTGAGGAATCCAAAGTCATCGACTCCCGCCCTACCGAAGACAGCGAGCGCATCCGCCGCCGCCGGGAGTGCCTGAACTGCCATATGCGGTTCACGACCTACGAGGTCGTGGAAACGGTGCCGCTCATCGTCATCAAAAAGGATAACTCCCGTGAGCCGTTCGACCGGCAGAAGCTGCTCAACGCGATGCTTCGGGCCTGCGCCAAGCGTCCGGTGAGCTACGAGTCTCTGGAACGCGCCGTCAGCAGCATCGAGCAGACCCTGATGAGCACCTATGACCGCGAGGTGACGAGTGTGCGCATCGGTGAGCTGACCATGCAGGAACTGAAGAAAATCGACGAGGTGGCCTATGTCCGCTTTGCCTCGGTCTATCAGCAGTTTGCGGACGTCGAAAGCTTCTTCAATGAGCTGAAAAAGCTGATGGGCGACCGTAAGAAATAAAGTGTAAAAAGCACGAGCACCCCATTCTCTGCCGCAGGGCAGGGGATGGGGTGATTTTTTGTGCCTTCATGCCTGGCGGGCTTCATCGATGTGGCATGGCCGAACAGCGCGAAACAACTGTTGTGGGTGGTCCTTTGCCAGCTTGGGGGCATGTGCTTTTTATCGTGGCAGAAGGCAAACGAGGGGGCATGATTTCGCACTATATAAAAAATCATATAGCCTGGAACCACCGATGCGAATTTGAACAAAACAAAATTATTACACTATAAAATATCGGTGATAAAGCAAAAAACGCGAAATAACTATAAATGAAATCCTTCTTATAAGACTGATTTTGGACTAGAGCAGAATGACTATATTTCGAATAATATGGATTACACGAAATATAACTACGTCTGAACGATTTAATTATACAAGCCTCCGCGACAGCCATTCCAGCGTCTCCACCTGAACCTGCGCCCGGCGCAGTTCACCAAATGCTTCCTCGGGGGCGCTCAGTTCGAGATGTCCGTCCGCGGCGCGAAGGGCGGCTTCCAGTTCCGTGAAGTCCTGTGTGCGGAGCAGGTGATTCATCCCTTCCCGCATTTTGTCGCAGAGTTCAGCGCCCTCGGCCAGTGCCTGCCGCGCGGAAGGGAGGTCCTCGTCCCGGATAGCCTCCATGGCGTCGTCGATGTCGTCCGAAATATCCTCTGCAAACTTCTGCACCCGCCAACTGCTGTAAAAGGCCACCCCCAGCAGCACTGCCACGATGCACAGACACGCATAAATTCGCTTCATCCTACACCTCTCACCGGGAGCTGCCCTTGCGGCGGCTCTCTTTTTTCAGCAGAAAATAGTCTTCCGTCTCGTTGCCCACTAAAAGCAGGATTTCTTCCGGCAGCAGGGTGTTGGCCTGCGCCGTCCGTTCGAGCCAATCCCGGTCTTTGCCGCACCAGTGCAGATTTTCCTCGAGCACCTGTCCATCCAGCACGAAAGGGATGGTCGCATGGCTGTGCTCCACTTTCAGCTGTAAGTCGGCGAGGGTAGCGGTCTCTTTTTCGGGGCGCAGTGCCGCCGAAAGACTGCCATTCGTCTCCACTACGGCGTAGGAGACGTCCCGGGGATCGAAGATGTTTTTGCCACGCAGCGCTTCCATCAAATCAGCAGTCGTCAGCCGGAGAGTGCGCAGCGCGTTCTGGTCGATTTGTCCGTCTAAGATGACCGTCTTGGGGCGGCCCGACATCAGGTTGAAAAATTTCTGGCTGCGGAAGCTCAGCGCCGACCCCAGCAGCTCCAAAGCCGCGATGAGGAAGAGGGGAATGAGGCTGGCCGTCACCGGCACTTCTTCCGACTCGATGGAGATGGACGCCAGATTTGAGATGAGGATAGTAGATACCAGCTCTTCGGGCTGCAGTTCGCCCAGCTGACGCTTACCCATCAGCCGCATGGCGAACAAAACGCAGAGATAGATGAGCAGAGTACGGAAAATCAGAAGCTTCACGAGAAGGCCCTCCTTGTGGGTTGAATAAGCGCCGCCGGCGAGGGAATACTGGCAGGCAAAGGGGGATACCGTATGCTGCAGCTTTCCTCGTCGCTGGAAAAAAATCTGGCGGCGCTCAACGCTAGGTTTGGCGCTTCGGCGGATTTTTATGCCAAGCGCATCGAGCTTTATCACTGCCCGGGGGCCATCGTCCTTTTCGACAATATGGCCAGCCTCGAGTCACTCTGGTCGCTTTTACTGGACGCCGCTACCCGGCATACGCCCAGCCTCGAGCCGGAGCGGATGCCTCACAGCGGTACGCAGGTGTATGAGCTTCTGATGCATCACTCCGGTCTTCCCGCCGAGGACGGCCCGGTCAAGGACATGGACGACCTCATCCGCCGCATGACCGCCGGCATGGCCGTGCTTCTGCTGGACGGGTGCAAAAAGGGGCTTGTCTTCTCAGTTCAGGGGCTGAAATCGCGCTCGGTGGAAGAGCCCTCCGGGGAAGGAAACCTCCGTGGTTCCCGGGAGGGCTTTGCCGACCTGCTGCGGGTCAACCTGAGTTTACTGCGCCGCCTCATCCGCACCGACACCCTCGTGATGGAGACCGCACAGGCCGACTGTGCCATGAAGACCGAATATGCCATCTGCTACTGCAAAGACAAGGCCAGCAAGACGGCGGTGGCGCGGGTGCGCCGGACGCTCCAGGAGGCAAAGCCGGAGGTCCTGCTGGATTCCAGCTACTTTGTACCGTGGCTTTTCCCGGCCAGGTGGCGGCTGTTCGCCCCGGTGAGCTATACCGAGCGTCCGGCTTCCGCCGCTGCAAAGCTCTGTGAGGGGAGAATCGTCATCCTTGTCAACGGCAGCCCCTCGGCGCTGGTGCTGCCGTCCCTTTTCTGCGAGAATTTCGACTGCCTCGACGACTACGCCACCACGGCAGTTTTTTCGTCGTTCCTGCGTGTCCTGAAATATGGCTCATTTTATCTCAGCATCTTCCTGCCAGGCGTTTTTGTCTGTCTGGCGGTCTATCTGCCCGAGCTCATCCCACCGCAGTTATTATTCAAAATCGCGGCGGCAGAAAAGGCGACGCCTCTGCCGCTCTTTGCCGAGATGCTGCTGGTCATCATCTTGTTGGAGATCATCCGGGAGGCCGGGCTTCGGATGCCCCAGACGCTGGGCCACTCGGTGAGCCTTGTGGCAGCGCTCATCATCGGTGACGCCGCCATCGGGGCCGGATTGCTGAGCACGCCGGTCATCCTCGTAGCCAGCATCACAGCCATCTCAGTTTTTGTGACGCCATCGCTGTACGAACCGGCCACATTGCTGCGATTGGGCGTTACGCTGGCCGCCGGTCTGGCCGGGCCGGTAGGTCTGGTGTGTGCGGCTTTGGGCGTGTTGGCCGCACTGACGTCCATCTCCGCGATGGGGGTGCCCTATCTTTCGGGCGCAGTCTTTTCGGGTGACGGCGTCGTCCGCCGCAACTATCGAACGCTGTCCCGCCGCCCATTCACCATCTGGCAAAGGAGGGGGTCCTGAATGGAGCAAAAACAGATATTCTCGGCCCAGACGCTGACACTCAGCGTCGCGGCGGCAGAGCTGGGCCGCGCCATCTTCGGGACAGGGCAGACCGGCTCCGTCCGCGCCGTCCTGCTGAGCAATGTACTGGCGGCAGCGGCCTTCGTGCTCCTTGCAGCGCTTGCCTCGGTCAACGCCTCCCGTCTGAACCGCCCGGGCTTTGCAGGAAAGTGCATCTGTGCCGTCTTTCTGCTCTGGTATCTCTTCGAACTTGTCCGGACGGCTGCAATGCTCCAACAAGCCTGCTGGGAACAGTTTGCGTCTATGGCCTTCATCGGTCTGCTGCCGTTCTTTCTCTGGGCAGGGTGGAGCCTCGGCTGTGAGCTGTACGACCGGATGGCCTCCGTCCTCGGGTGGCTCGTAATGCTGGGCATCGTGTTCTGTGTACTGGGGCTGGCCGGACAGCTGCAATGGCAGGTGCTCGTGACAGGTGAGACGGCACATTCGTTTGTTCTTCCGGATGCCACTTTTTACCCGGAATATTTCTCCTTTCCGCTTCTCTGTATGAGTAAAAATAATGCGAAAATCAGTAAAAAGCCTATCGTATGGCTTCCAATCATCGCTGCCGTCATTTCCTCAGGTTATGCGCTGGGGCTGGCCCTTCTTTTCGGCGCACCGCAGGCTTACCCGGGCTATGAGCTGCTGCGGGCGTGGAGCTTCGGCGGCATCTCCCGCTTTGATGCCGCGTTCCTGCTCCTCTGGCTGGCGGCGGCGATTTTCCGCTTCGGCTTTATCGTCCGTGCCGTCCGGCTGCTCTGTGAGCGCCTTGCCGAAGGGCCTGTAAATGCGGAGGCTGCACGATGACCCGCCGGAGCTGGCTGCGGCTGATGGCCGCAGGCGTCCTTGTCGTCTGGCTCTGCCTCTTTTTGCATTGGGACAACACCGAAAAAAGCATGATACGCGCCCTTCTCGTCGAGACGAACGGTGACAGCTGGACGGTGGGCCTGCTGTACCAGTTCCCGGTGGCTTCCGCCGATTCCTCCGAGGCTGAAGCTGCCATCCGCCTCTGTATTGGCCGAGGCCCCAAGCTTTCTTCTGCCATTTCTGCCGCTGAGGAAGCCTTGCCCCAGCGGGCGGACTGGAGGCTCTGCGAATATCTTCTGGCCGGACAGGATTCGGTACGGCTAACGCTGTCTGCCTGTGAAGAACTGTTTCTCCATCGACCCTACGGGCGGCTGGCGTCCCGCGTGTTTGGGAGAAGTTTTTCGGTAGAGATACTGAAAGAGCGGGCCGATGAATCAGACGTCCTGCCTGAAAATCTCCTGCAATGCATCAAAAACGCTGCTCCGGCCGCGCCCCGGCTCTATCAGCAGAGCAGCGGCTTCATCCTGCCTGTCGTGGAGCTGGAAGACGAGGATACACATTGCAGGCCCGAAGCCCTCATCATCACCCCGGAACAGACCGGCCAGCTGACCGAGTCCCAGACGGAAATGGCGCTCTTATTGCAGGGCAAAAGCTGGACGGATACAGGGGAGCATCGCTTTGCGCTGGAAGCCGGGCCGCTTCGCCTGCGCCGGACTTTCTGCGGCGTGGAGCGGGAAGGGGAGCGCTTCCTTCTCCGGGTGAACGCGCTCTCACGCAATAATGCCCTGCCCGCAGACGCCGAAGCAGAACTGGAAGCCCTCTGTGCGGACACCGTCCGCCGCTGCTGGACGCTGGGGCTGGACATCTCCGGACTCGGTGCGCATCAAGCGCTGCGTGACGGTCATTTTGCGCTTACAACAAAAAACGTCTGCCCTGAAATTCGAGCAGACGTGAAGCTCATGAAATTTTAAGAAGCCGTTTCGAAAATCACGGTGATGGTGGTACCCTCGTCCACAACGCTGTCCAGCTTGATGCGGGCGTTGTGGATGCGGGCGATATGTTTGACGATAGCCAGACCCAGACCGGTGCCGCCAGTGGCTTTGCTGCGGCTCTTGTCCACTCGGTAGAAGCGCTCGAACACGCTGGTCTGCGCCTCTTTCGGGATACCGATGCCGTTGTCCTTCACGGTCAGGGTGCAATGACCGTCCCGGGTGCAAGCCGTGATGATCTGGACTTTTCCGCCAGGGCGGTTGTAGCGGATGGCATTGTCGCAGAGGTTCTGGCACAGCTCATCCAGCAGGACGCGGCTGCCTGTCACAGGGGCGCTTTCGCCGAGGTAGGTCAGGGAGATATAGGAGTGCCGGGCGTTGACCTTCTGGCGCTCCACGCACTCGCGGGCCACATCCAACAGATCGACCGCTTCCATTGCAGGCGCAGCACCCGTCTCGCTCACATTGTCGAGGTGGGAGAGCTGCAGAATATCGTTGACCAGCTGGATCATCCGGCTGGCCTCTACATGGATCTTGCGGGCAAAACCCGGCGTATCCTCGGGTTTTGCAATGCCGGTCTCGATGAGCTCTGCATAACCGGAGATGCTGGTCAGAGGCGTTTTTAGCTCGTGACTGACATTGGCCGTGAACTCCTGCCGCATTTTCTCGTTATTTTCCCGTAGCATCCGGTCGGAGTGGATGCTCTCGGCAAAGGGGATAAGCTCCTTGTAGGGGACATTCTCCTGGATGTGGTCGAGGTCATCGGTCATCTTGAGCACAGGCTGGACAAGGCTCTTGGTCAGCAGTCCGGCAATGATAGCGGCTGCGCCCATCATCAGGAAACAGCTCAGCACGATGGCAGGCAGAGCGGCGTCATAAATCGACCAGATAGTCTCAGAGTCCTGCGCCACCCGGAGGATGTCTCCGTTCGTCAGCAGCATGGCGTAATAATAAGTCTCATAGCCCAGCGTCTGGGAGTCGCGGCAGTCGCGGCCCACACCGCTCTTCATGGCCTGCTGTATCTCGGGGCGGCTCAGATGGTTCTCCATCGGCTGGTTGGTGGCCGACTCAAAAAGCACACTGCCGTCCGAGGCGATGAGAGTGATGCGCAGCGAGCCGTCCACATAAGTTTCCAGCTGGCTGGGGGCGTCCACCTGCGCACAGCCGGCAGCCACAAGGTCGGCTTCCCGCTCGAGGGCTGTCCATGCCTGCTCCCGGAACGCCTTGTGGAACACAAAGATGCAGAGTGCAGCGGTACACACCAGCCCCGCAAATCCCATCAGAAACAGCAGATAACTTATTTTTTCTTCCATGCTGCGTGGTTTCATTGCTCGAGCTCCTCCTCGCTGTCCGTCAGCTTGTAGCCCACTTTCCGTACTGTGCAGATGTACTTTCCGGCGTCGCCCAGCTTTTTGCGCAGGGTGCGGATGTGCATATCCACGGTCCGGCTCTCCACCGAGATGTCAGTACCCCACACCACCTGCAAAATGGTCTCGCGGGTGACGACAAGGTTGGTGTTTTCCAGCAGCAGGCGGAGCAGGCTGTATTCTTTGTAAGTCAGCTCCACCGGTGCGCCGCTGACAGTGACGCTGTGGCGGGCATTGTCCAGCAGGATCTCCCGGAAGCTGTAGACGTTGGGCCGTGCCTCGGGCTCTGCCCGGCGGAGGGCTGCCCGCACCCGGCTCAGGAACTCCATGATGCCAAAGGGCTTGGTGATGTAGTCGTCTGCACCGCAGTCGAGGCCGCGCACGGTGTCCAGCTCGCTGGACTTGGCTGTTATCATGATGATGGGCAGACGCCGCAGGGAAGGGGCTGCGCGGAGCTTTTTCAGGATGGAGAAGCCGTCCTCGCCGGGGAGCATCACGTCCAGGATGACCAGTTCCGGCGGCGTGGTGTGGACGGCCTGCCAGAACGGCTCCGAGGACTCGAAGCCCACGGCCTCGTAGCCGTTGGACTGTAATGCATACTGCTCTAATTCACGGATGGCTGAATCGTCTTCTACGATATAGATCATGCCTGTTTGTCCTCCGTTTCGGTGACGTTTTCGTCGGGGAAGAGATAGCGCTCACGGTAGCGGTTCAGGCGGCGCTGGAACTGCTCGCTCTCCTTGGTGGAGGCATGACCGCTGCGCAGGTCGTTGAGGTAGGCGTGGGTGTCGAAGCTGTCCTGTGCCACCTCGATCTGGGCAACTGCCACGTTGCTGCAGTGGTCGCAGACGCGCTCGTAGTTGGTCAGCAGGTCTTCCAGCACGAAGCCATACTCGATGGAACAGCTGCCGGCCTGCAGGCGGGCGACGTGCCGTGCCTTGATGGCACGCACCAGCTCGTCCACGACGGTCTCCAGAGGTTCGATCTTGCTTGCCAGATGCAGGTCATCCTTGCGGAAGGCGTCAGTGGTGCGGTTCAGCACGTCCTGCACGGCGTCCTCAAGCACCTGCAGCTCTTCGCGGGCGTCGGTGGAAAAGTTGATCTCCTTGGTGTGCATCTCCTGTGCGGATTCCAGAAGGTTCACAGAATGGTCGCTGATACGCTCGAAATCGCTGATGGTGTGGAGCAGAGTATTCACGCTCTGGCTGTCCGCATGGTTCAGCTCACGGCTGGACAGCTTGACCAGATAGGTGCCGAGAGCATCTTCGTACTGGTCAACTTTGCTCTCCTCATCCCGGACTTTCTGGGCCAGCGTATCATCCCAGGTGTGGGTCAGGCTCATGGCCTGCATGACGCCCACACGGGCCAGCTCGGCCATGTCAGCTGTAGCAGAGTGGGCGCGGGCCACGGCCACAGCCGGGGTGTTCAGCAGACGCTCATCCAGCAGAGCAAAGCTCTCTTTTTCGGCGTCGTCGGGGATGGTGAGGATGGCCAGCTTTTCCAGACCATTTGCGAAGGGGAGAAGGATGAGGGTGGCCGCGATGTTGAAGGCGGAGTGGACCACAGCAATGCCCCAGGCGGCGATGGTCTCGTTCACAAAATCAAAGTGGACTACGGCGTTCAGACCGTAGAAACCGGCCAGAAAGACCGTGACACCGATGATGTTGAAGTAGAGGTGGACCATGGCGGCACGGCGGGCATTCTTATTTGCGCCCACAGAAGAAATCAGCGCGGTGACACAGGTGCCGATATTCTGACCCATGATGATGGGGATAGCGCTGCCGTAAGTGATGACGCCGGTAGCACTCAGCGCCTGCAGGATGCCAACGCTGGCGCTGGAACTCTGGATGATGCCGGTGACCAGTGCGCCCACCAGAACGCCGAGGATGGGATTGGAGAAGCGGACGAAGAGGTTGGTGAACCATGCCTCACCCTGCAGGGGCTCGACGGCATTGGACATGGTAGTCATGCCGGTCATCAGGATGGCAAAGCCGATGAGGATGGTGCCGATGCCCTTTTTCTTCTCATTCTTGCCCATATAGAGCAGGATGCCGATGAAAGCGAGTATGGGGCTGAAGGAGGTGGGCTTGAGCATCTGGATCCAGATGCTGTCGCCCTGCAGGCCGGAAAGGCTCAGCAGCCAGCTGGTGACAGTGGTACCCACATTGCTGCCCATAATGACGCCGATGGCCTGATGCAGCTCCATGATGCCGCTGTTGACGAAGCCGACCACCATGACGGTGGTAGCACTGGAACTCTGGATGATGGCGGTCACGCACAGACCGAGGAAGAAGCCCTTGAAGGGGTTATCCGTCAGTTTGCTCAGGATCTTCTGCAGATGGCCGCCGGCCTGTTTCTCAAGGGCTTTGCCCATGATGTCCATGCCGAACAGGAACAGAGCCAGACCGCCCAGCAGAGAAAAGACATTGAATAGAGTCATGTTTTACTCCTCACTTGTTGAAGCTTGCGTTTATACATCGACAGCGGCCGTAGAGGACCCGTGCAGGATCATGTCTTAATTTTTTACACGACCTGCACTGGATTTCACCGGTCCTATCCCTGATTATGAGTATACGAGCGGAATGTAAAATCGGAAACCGGCGAAATGTAAAACTCATGTAAAGTAAACTCTATCCCTGCCTCCTATTATATGGTTTTGGCCCCCGGATGCAAGCGCTGGCGCAAAACCAGAAAAGATTCCTGAAAGAATTGTTGTTTTTGCCGCCCGTCTCGATTATAATATAAAAAAGGATAAACTGTGCTGCCTTTTGGTATGGCAGAGCACAGAGGATGCAGGAGGAAAAACGAATGGGGAATTTCGCTGTTTCGCTCAAGCGGCTGGTCGAGAAGGTCAGCCTCGAGGTTATCTATACGCCCTGCGATTTGGATAAGATCAGCGTCGAGATCGCAGAGGTCAACCGTCCCGGTCTGTTTCTGGCCGGTTACTACGATTATTTCGATAAGCTGCGCTTACAGATCATGGGCCTTGCGGAGATGAACTTTCTGGCCGGTCTTACGCCGGAAAAGCGCCGTGAGCGCCTTGACCAGCTGTTCCGCCAGCAGCCTCCGGCTGTCATCCTCTGCCGCAACGAGGAATTGGAACCCTTCCCGGAGATGCAGGAGCTTGCAAAGCAGCACGGGGTAGCCCTGCTGCGCTCCAACGAGACGACCTGCACCATGATGGGCAGCCTCATCAGCGTGCTGAACCTTGAACTGGCTCCCCGCATCACCCGCCACGGCGTGCTGGTGGAAGTTTACGGTGAAGGCATCCTCATTCTCGGCGACAGCGGCATCGGCAAGAGCGAGCTGGCCATCGAGCTGGTCAAGCGCGGTCACCGCCTCGTCGCCGACGATGCTGTGGAGCTGCGCAAGGTCTCCAACCGTCAGATCATGGGTACTGCGCCGGAAAACATCCGCCACTTCATTGAGTTGCGCGGCGTCGGCATCGTCAACGTGGCCCGCGTGTTCGGCGTGGGCGCGGTCAAGGTGAGTGAAAGCCTCGACCTCGTCGTCCAGCTGGAAGCATGGGACCCCACCAAAAACTATCAGCGCACCGGCTTGGAAAGCGAGTATTATGACATTCTGGGCGTCAACATCCCCAGCACCATCATCCCCGTTTCGCCCGGACGCAACCTCGCAGTCGTGCTGGAAACGGCGGCTATCAATAACCGCCAGAAGAAGATGGGTTATAACGCCGCCAAGGAGCTGCTCATCCGTCTGGGCCTGAACGACACGATGGACTGATTTTCTACCGATAGAGGAAGAACGAATGGAACGATTGAAACAGGCTTTGTCCGCTGCGGGCATTGCATACAAAGAAAATGAGCCGCTCAGCGCACACTGCACTTTCCGCATCGGCGGCCCGGCAGATGTCTTTATCCTGCCGGAAAATGAGGCGCAGCTCTGCGCCGCCATCAAGCTGGTGAAGGAAGCGAATATCAAATATTATCTACTGGGCAACGGCAGCAACATCCTGTTTGAGGATGCGGGCTACCGGGGAGCTGTCATCAATGTATCGGCCATGAAGAGCGCGATCGGTATTCTTGAAAACATCTGTTTCCCGGGCAAAGATCCGGCCCTGACTTACGATGCTGTCGTTGTCGGTGCGGACAAGATGCTCTCGTCGCTCTGCATGACGGCGCTGGAAAACAGCCTCACCGGTCTTGAGTTCGCCTACGGCATCCCGGGTACGGTGGGCGGAGCTGTCTACATGAACGCCGGAGCTTACGGCGGCGAGATGAAGGACGTGCTGGTCTCCGTGCGGTATCTGACCACAGAAGGGGAGATAGTTGAGATACCGGCAGAACAGCTCGACCTCAGATACCGCCACAGCATTTTCGAAGAAAACGGCGGCTGCATCCTCTCGGCAAAGTTCCACCTTGCAAGAGGCAATGCCGCCGACATCCGCGCCAGGATGGACGACCTGATGGCCCGCCGCAAAGACAAACAGCCTCTCGACAAGCCCAGCGCCGGAAGCACCTTCAAGCGGCCGGTGGGCGCATTTGCGGCAGCCCTCATCGACCAGTGCGGTCTGCGGGGCTACCGCCATGGCGGCGCAGCCGTCAGTGACAAGCACTGCGGCTTTGTGGTCAATCTGGGTGGAGCGACCTGTGCAGATGTGCTGGCTCTGTGCGATGAGGTGCGTGCCATCGTGAAAGAAAAGACCGGCTACGACCTCGAAAAAGAAATTCGTGTGGTGGAAGCATAAAAGAAAGAGGCGTGCAAAATGAATCTTCTTATCGTCAGCGGCCTTTCCGGTGCAGGCAAATCTGTCGCCATGAATGCACTGGAAGACATCGGCTTTTTCTGCATTGATAACATCCCGGCGGCACTGCTGCCCAGCATCACGGCGTTTTCGAAAGCGGGTGACAACCAGCTCAAGCGGGTGGCTCTCTGTATGGACATCCGCGGCTGCCGCACGCCGGAAGAAATCGAAGAAGCTCTTTCTCAGTTGGACGCGCAGAGGATAGAATATGAGATCTTGTTCCTTGATGCCCCGGACGATGTGCTGATGCGCCGCTACAGTGAGACGCGCCGCCGCCATCCGATGAGCATTTCCGACGGCCTTTCCACCCGGGAAGCCTTCCGCAGGGAGCGCGAGATCTTGCAGCCCCTCAAAGACCGGGCAGATTATACCATCAATACCGGCCTGCTCTCCACCTCGCAGAACAAAGAGCGCATCTGCGACCTGTTCAACCAGAACGGCGGCGCGAAGAGCGCCATGCGTCTGACAGTCATGTCCTTCGGCTTCAAGTTCGGCATCCCACCGGAGGCGGATCTTGTTTTGGATGTCCGCTGTCTGCCCAACCCTTTTTATGTCCCGGAACTGAAGCATAAAACAGGTCTTGATGAAGAGGTCGTCGATTTTGTCATGAGCCACCCGGAGGCGCAGGAGCTTTTGAAGCGCTATGAATCGTTTCTGGAATATGCTCTTCCGCTCTACGTCAAGGAAGGCAAAAGCCAGCTCACCATCGCAGTGGGCTGCACCGGCGGCAAGCATCGCTCCATCACATTTGCGCGGAAAATCGCGGAATACTGCGAAAAGCTTGGCTACAAGCCCGGCATCCAGCACCGCGATTCTGTCCGTTGAAAGGATAAACATATCATGAGTTTTGCATCCCAGGCAAGGGAGGAGATCGCCCGGCGCAGTCTGCAGAAGGACTGCTGCGTCCGCGCTGCTGCCTATGGAATTGCCTGCTTCGCCAAGTACTTCGACGCCAGCGGGCTGGTGCTGCAGACGGAGCAGGAGCTGACGACGCAGGTGGCTTCCCAGCTGTTTGCGCGCTGCGGCGTACAGGGCGACATCATCGAGAAGCAGCGTCCCAGCGGGGTGGTCTATGAGTTCAGCATCCGCGCACCGGAGCAGGTGGCGCGGATGCACGAGCTTTTCGGCACCACCGGCACCGAGACGAGCCTGCAGATAGACCCCAGACTGATTCGCTGCCAGACGTGCGTCAGCGCGTACATCGGGGCAGCTTTTTTGTGCAGCGGCACGGTCACTGACCCGCAAAAGGAGTATAACATCGAGTTTCTCACCAGCCGCACGAACCTTGCGCGCGACTTCGAAGCCCTGCTGGCGGAGCACGAGTTCGCGCCCCACCGCACCCGCCGCAACGGCGTGAACCTTGTTTACGTCAAGAGCTGCGACAACGTGGAGCGCATCCTTTCCTTTATGGGAGCGGCGGAGGCATCGGCCCAGCTCAGCGCCCAGAAGGCTGTCAAGCAGATGCGCAACCAAATCAACCGCCACACAAACTGCGATACCGCAAACCTGGGCAAGACGGCCCGTGCCAACGCCCAGACTCTCAAAGCCATCCGCTTTCTGGAAGAGCAGGGGGCGCTGAAAACGCTGCCCGAGGCGCTGCAGCAGGCAGCAGCCCGGCGGCTGGAATATCCTGATTTATCGCTGGCGGCGCTCTGCGGATGCTTTGACCCGCCCATGAGCAAATCGGGCCTTTCTCACCGGATGAAAAAGCTGGAAGCGCTGGCCGACGCCCTGCGTCAGCGGCTCGAAGAACACACTGAAACAGAGGAGGAAGGAGCATGAGCGATGTGACCGAAGGGAACCGTCAGGGGAGAGACTTCGTTCATCTCCACATCCATACCGAATACAGCCTGCTGGACGGTGCCTGCCGTATCGACCAGCTTATGGACCGCGTCAAGGAGTGTGGTCAGAGCGCCATCGCCATCACGGACCACGGCGTCATGTACGGCTGTGTCCAGTTCTATAAGGCCGCAAAAAAGGCAGGCATCAAGCCTATCATCGGCTGTGAGGTCTATGTGGCCACCCGCACCCGCTTCGATAAAGTCAACAAAATCGACGGCAACAACCATCTTATCCTGCTCTGCAAGAATGAGACAGGCTATAAGAACCTCATCAAGATGGTGTCCGCTGCCTTCGTGGAGGGCTTTTATTCCAAGCCTCGTGTAGATAAGCAGCTTCTTGAGCAGTATCATGAGGGGCTTATCTGCCTGTCTGCCTGCCTCGCAGGCGAGATCCCGCAAGCCATTCTGGCGGGAGACTACGAGAGGGCAAAGTCCACGGCCCTGTGGTATCAGGAGCTGTTCGGCAAGGGCAATTACTACATCGAACTGCAGGACCACGGCCTCGAAGAGGATACTATCGTTCTGCCCCAGCTCATCAAACTGGCGCGGGAGACCGGCATCCCGATGGCAGCCACCAACGACTCCCACTATCTGCGGAAGGATGACGCCAAGATGCAGAGCATCCTGCTCTGCATCCAGACAGGCAAGACCATTCAGGATGCCGACCGGATGGAGTTCCAGACCGACGAATTTTACGTCAAAACGACGGATGAAATGTATGATTTGTTCGCAATGGTGCCGGAAGCCTGTGCCAACACCCAGAAAATTGCGGACCAGTGCAATTTTGACTTCGACTTTGGACACACCAAAATTCCATATTACAAAGCCCCGAACGGGATGGACAATCAGGAGTTTTTCGAGAAGCTCTGCTGGGACGGCCTCGAGCGCCGCTACGGCTCGGACGTCCCACAGTCCAATAAGGACCGCCTGACCTATGAGATCAGCGTGGTCAAGTCGATGGGCTATACCAACTACTACCTCATTGTCTGGGATTATATCAACTACGCCAAGAGTCAGGGCATTCCGGTAGGCCCGGGCCGTGGCTCAGGCGCGGGCAGCATCGCGGCTTACTGTGTAGGCATCACCGACATCGACCCCATCCGCTACAACCTCATCTTCGAGCGATTCCTGAACCCCGAGCGCGTCAGTATGCCCGATTTTGACGTCGATTTCTGCTACGAGCGCCGTCAGGAGGTCATCGACTACGTCAACCGGAAGTACGGCGCAGACCATGTGGCCCAGATCGTCACCTTTGGCACCATGGCCGCCCGCAACGCCATCCGCGATGTGGGCCGTGTGATGGGTATGCCCTACCAGAGCGTGGATGTGGTGGCAAAGCAGGTGCCGATGGAGCTGAAAATGACGCTGAAACGCGCCTTGGAGGTCTCACCGGAGCTCAAGCGGATGTACGACAGCGACCCGCAGGTCACAGAACTTATCGACACTGCGCTGAAAGTTGAAGGTATGCCCCGCCACGCCTCCACCCATGCGGCCGGCGTCGTCATTACCCCGGAACCGACAGACTATTATCTACCCCTGGCCACCAACGACGGCCTGCCTGTCACCCAGTTCAATATGACCGAGATCGAAGAGCTGGGCCTGCTGAAAATGGACTTCCTCGGCCTGCGTACCCTGACGGTCATCCGGGATGCGGAGGCGGCCATCCAGAAAAAAGACCCGTCTTTCTCCATCCGAAAGCTGGATTATGACGATGCAGCGACTTATAAGATGCTGGGTCAGGGTGAAACGGAGGGCGTGTTCCAGCTCGAATCCTCGGGTATGAAACAGGTCCTCGTGGGTCTGCAGCCGCAGAACCTTGAAGATGTCATCGCTCTTATCAGTCTTTACCGCCCCGGCCCGATGGACTCCATCCCGACCTACCTGCGCAACCGCCACGAACCGGATAAAATCAGCTATAAGACCCCTCAGCTGGCCCACATCCTCGACGTCACCAACGGCTGCATCGTCTACCAGGAACAGGTCATGCAGATATTCCGTGAGCTGGCCGGTTTCTCGTTCGGACAGGCAGATAACGTCCGCCGTGCCATGAGTAAAAAGAAGCACGCGGTGATGGAGGCAGAACGCGAGCATTTTGTCCACGGATGCACCGAGCCGGGTCACGAATGCCCGGGCTGTGTCGCCAATGGCATCTCCGAGAAAGTTGCCAACGAAATTTACGATGAAATGTCAAGTTTTGCGTCCTACGCCTTCAATAAAAGCCATGCGGCCTGCTACGCTTACGTCGCATTCCAGACGGCTTATCTCAAGTGTCATTACCCCAGCGAGTTTATGGCCGCATTGCTCACCAGTGTGCTTGACAATACCGACAAAGTCATCGAGTATTCGGGCGAATGCGCCCGCCTGGGCATCAAGGTGCTTCCGCCGGACGTCAATATCTCGAACGGCGGCTTCACGGCGGACAACGGCAAGATTCGTTTCGGCCTGAATGCGGTCAAGAATGTGGGCCGCAACCTCATCGAGCGAGTCGTGGAAGAGAGAAAAGAGAAGCCTTATTCGAGCCTCTATGATTTCTGTAAGCGGATGCACGGCACTGAGCTGAACCGCCGGGCTGTGGAATGTCTTATCAAGGCGGGTGCCTTCGACAGTATGGGCGTCAACCGCCACAGCCTTGTGGAAGCCGTAGACGGCATCATCAAGAGCGTGGAGAGCGACTCCCGCCGCAATCTTGAGGGACAGCTGGACCTGTTCTCGGTGATGAGCGGAGAATCTCAGACTGCTGACACCGACAGCTACGAGATAAAGCCCTTCCCGGAGTACAGCCACACCGAACTGCTCCAGCAGGAGAAAGAGGTCAGCGGCCTCTATCTGTCCGGCCACCCGCTGGACGCCTATCGGGAACAGTCGGCACGCTTTGCGTCCAACAGCATCAAGGAGCTCACCGGCGAGGACGCTCACAAGCTGGACGGCAATCATGTCCGTATCGTGTGTACCATCGTCAAAAACCGGATGATGACCACCAAATCCAACACGATGATGGCCTTCACCAGCGTGGAGGACCTGACCGGTACGATGGAGGTCATCGTCTTCCCACGGGTACTGGATACTTTCCGCGATGCGCTCAAGGAGAATGCCGTCGTGGTCATCGAGGGACGCCTCTCCGTGCGTGAAGATGAGCCTTCCAAGCTGATGGCTGAGAACATCTCGCCCATCGAGGGCTATGACCCCAAACGCCCGCAGGCCAACCGCCCCAACCTCATGCGGGATGCCGCCCAGCGGCTCTATGTCCGCCTGCCGTCCCGCAGCTGCCCCGAGTATGCAAAGGTCATCAATCTCCTTGAGATATTCGACGGCGATATGCCCGTCATTTTCTATCTCGAGGATGTCAAGCAGAAGCTCGCCGCGCCCCGGAGACTCTATGCTTCGGGCCATCCACTGCTGTTCCAGGAGCTGAAACGTCTGCTTGGTGAACGCAATGTTGCAACAAAATGACATTTCTGTGCATCAATCATTATGCCCGCGCTGTTTTCAAATGATTAACTTTGTGATATACTTGTCTAAGGCAAGCCATAGCAAATATGTTGCATCGAGTCGGGCCGCATCTGTGGAAGAAGGGGATGCGCGCGCCCCGAGTGGTATGTGAAGAAACAAATTGGAGGGAATCTCTCTATGGAAAAGCAAATCAAGACGATCGGTGTTCTCACCAGCGGCGGCGACGCCCCCGGCATGAACGCAGCTGTCCGTGCCGTGGTCCGTACCGGCCTTCACAAGGGCTTCCGCATGATCGGCATCCAGCGCGGCTATAACGGTCTGCTGAACGGCGAGTGCTTCGAAATGAACCTGCGCAGTGTCTCGAACATCATCTCTGCCGGCGGCACCATCCTTTACACCGCACGCTGCCTTGAGTTCAAGACCAAAGAGGGCCAGGATAAAGGTGCAGCCAAGTGCCGTGAGCTTGGCATTGACGCGCTGGTGGTCATCGGCGGCGACGGTTCTTACCGCGGCGCCCGTGAGCTGGCACACCGCGGCATCCCGATGATCGGCCTGCCCGGCACCATCGACAACGATATTGCCTGCACCGACTACACCATCGGTTACGATACCGCTATGAACACTGCTCTGGAGATGATCGACAAGCTGCGCGACACCACCCAGAGCCATGACCGCTGCAGCGTCGTCGAGGTCATGGGCCGCAACGCTGGTTACATTGCCCTGAACGTCGCCATCGCCTCCGGCGCTATGGCCGTGCTGCTGCCCGAGAAGGAATTCGATATGCAGCGCGACATCCTCGATAAGATCGTCGAGACCCAGCGCACCGGCAAGCGTCACTTCATCGTCATCGTCGCAGAGGGCATCGGCCACTCTCAGGAGATCGCCAACGAGATTCAGGCCCGCACCGGTATCGACACCCGTGCCACCATTCTGGGCCACGTCCAGCGCGGCGGCTCTCCCACGCTGCGTGACCGTGTGAACGCTTCTGCTATGGGCTACCACGCTGTCTGCCTGCTCGAGCAGGGCAAGTATAACCGCATCGTCGGCATGAAGGGTGAGGAGCTGGTGGATTACCCCGTAGATGAGGCCCTCGAGATGACCAAGAGCATCGACCCGGTCCTCGTGGACGTGTGCAATACGATTTCGATTTGATTTTTTGAACATACGACGGAGCTGTGTTTTCCATGACATCGGAAAGTGCAGCTCCGCTTTTTATATTTACGCAACCCGAAGTTTTGTGGTATACTATCGCAAGAGAATCAAGACGCGGCGCTCTGTCCCGCGTCAGGCAGGAGAGTGGAACTGTGGAACTGGAACAAGCCAAGAAGCGCGTAGAGGAACTGCGCGCTGTTATCGAGAAGAATAACCGCCTTTATTACGACCAGGACGCCCCCGAACTCGAGGACTTTGAATACGACGCCCTGACGCGGGAATTGAAGGAGCTGGAAGCGCAGTACCCAGAGTTGGTCACTCCGGCTTCGCCCACCCAGCATGTCGGCGGCACCCCCAGTGGGCGCTTCGCAAAAGTGACACATGCTGTCAAGATGGAAAGTTTGCTGGATGCATTTTCCTACGATGAACTGCGTGATTTCGACCGCAGAGTGCGTGACGCTGGTATCGAGCCGGAGTATGTCGTTGAAATCAAGATCGACGGTCTTTCTTGCAGCCTTGAGTACGAGAACGGTGAACTGGTCCGTGCTTCTACCCGCGGCGACGGTGTCGTAGGCGAGGACGTCACCGCCAATGTCCGGGCTATCAAAAAGATACCGAAAAAGCTGAAAAATGCCCCTGAGTTTCTCGAGGTGCGCGGCGAGGTTTATATGCCCCATGAGGCGTTCCAGCACCTCTGCGCCGAGCAGGAATTGCAGGGCGCGGCACCCTTCAAGAATCCCCGCAACGCCGCCGCCGGTTCGCTGCGCCAGAAGGACGCCAAGATCACCGGGAGCCGCGGCCTTTCGATTTTTGTTTTCAACGTCCAGCAGGTGCGTGGCAAAGAGCTGACTACTCACGCGGAAAGCCTCGATTACCTCAAAAGTCTCGGCCTGCCGGTCTCTCCCCGCTACCACATCGTCCACGACATTGAGGACGCGATCAAGGAAATCGAGCAGATCGGGCAGAACCGCTCAAAGCTCGATTTCGACATGGATGGTGCGGTCATCAAGGTCAATCACTTCGCTCAGCGCGACCTGATGGGCTCTACCAACAAGTTCCCCCGCTGGGCCATCGCGTTCAAGTATCCGCCCGAAGTCAAGGAGACGACCTTGCGCAGCATCGAGGTTGCTGTGGGCCGCACAGGCGTATTGACCCCGACCGCCTGCTTCGACCCGGTCTTCCTCGCCGGTACGACGGTGGCCCGCGCGACCCTCCACAACGAGGATTTCATCCGCCAGTTCGGCCTCTGCATCGGCGATACCATTCAGGTGCGGAAAGCCGGCGACATCATCCCGGAGGTCATCGGCGTCGTCCATCACCCGGAGAACGCGGAGCCTTACCGGATGCCGACAACCTGCCCGTCCTGCGGCGCACCGGTCGTCCATCTCGAGGATGAAGCTGCCCTGCGCTGTGTCAACCCGGAATGTCCGGCCCAGTCTCTGCGCAACATCATCCATTTTGCCTCCCGCGATGCGATGGACATCGACGGCTTGGGAACTGCCGTAGCGACACAGCTGGTGGAAAAGGACCTCGTCCACTCGGCGGCAGACCTTTATGATTTGACGCTCGAGCAGCTGCTGACGCTGGAAAAGTTTAAGGAGAAGAGCGCAACGAATCTTCTCCACGCCATCGAAAATTCCAAGCAGAACAATCTTGACAAGCTGCTGTTCGGCTTCGGCATCCGCAACATCGGCGACAAGGCCGCTGCATTGCTGGCTGAGCACTTCGGCACACTGGAAGCCATCCGGGAGGCAGATATTGAAAAAATCAGCGAGATCGACGGTTTCGGAGGCGTGATGGGCCAGAGCGTGGTAGAGTTCTTCGCAAAAGACGGCACCACAGACCTTATCCATCGTCTGGCTGACGCCGGGGTGAACATGGCCTGGAAGGGCGAACCGAAGGGCGACAAGCTGGCGGGAATGACGCTGGTCGTCACCGGCACCCTCGAGACGCTCTCCCGCAATGAGGCAGAGGCTCTCATCGTCAAAAACGGCGGCAAAGCCAGCGGCTCAGTCTCCAAAAAGACGGCTTACGTTGTGGCTGGCACAGCAGCAGGCTCCAAACTGACCAAGGCACAGGCCCTCGGCGTACCTGTGCTGACGGAGGAAGAATTCCTTGCCATGCTGCGGGATGAACCGGAAGCTTAAATAGAATAAACTCAAAAGGCTCATGCAGTGGGTGTCCCCGCTGTGTGGGCCTTTTTTGCGTTCTAAAAACTCTGCCGCCGCATACAGTAGGAGCAAGAAGCCAAAATGACGAGACCGAAGGAGAAACAAGATGGACGAGTATTACCGCGCTGTTCGGGCTTTGCCCGCATGGCTGGCACGGCCTTTGAGCGCCCTGCCGCCGGGCATTGCAGAACAGGTACATGAGATACGCCTCCGGGTCGGCTGTGGAGTACAGTTGACCATCGGCGGAAAGCCCTGCTGCCCGGCGGAGCTGCCTGCTTTGCAGAAGCTCCGGCTGACGCCCTTGCAGATGGAAGAGATATTCGTCACCCTCTGCGGCGGGTCGGTACACAGCCACGAGACAGAAATTGCGGCGGGCTATGTCACGCTCAGCTGTGGGTGCCGCGCCGGGCTGGCCGGACAGTTTTACTGCGCACCGGGGCAGAGCGCCGTCTTGCAGGAGCTGCGCTCGGTGAATATCCGCGTTGCCCGGAACCGGGAATTTCCTCTGCCACAAAAACTCCGGGATATTCTGCAGCAGCGATTTATCGGGATGCTCCTGATGGGGGAACCCGACAGCGGCAAAACGACCCTTCTGCGAGGTGTCGCCCGGGAACTTGCAAAACAGAACAGGGCCGTGGCCGTCATCGACGAGCGGAGAGAGATATTCCCCTCGGAGGAAAGCGCGGCGCTTCCGCTCGACATCCTCAGCGGTATACCCAAGGGACAGGCGGTGCAGATGGCTCTGCGCACCCTCTCGCCGCAGGTCATCTTGTTGGACGAGCTGGGCGGGATGGACGAGCTTTACGCGCTGGAGCAGGGACTTTTCAGCGGGGTGGAATTTATCGCCACACTTCACGCTGCCAGCTGGGAAGAAGCTGCCCGCCGCCCGCAGGTGCAGTATCTGCAAAAGTGCGGTGCGCTCCATGTGGCAGTGCTTCTGAAAGGCCGCACTGCGCCGGGGCAGCTGAAAGAGGTGCGTGTTTCGTGAAAACGCTTCGAGTCGTCTGTGCGCTGTTCTGGCTGGGCTGCGGCTGGTGCGCAGGGGATGCGGCCTGCCAGAATACGCGGCGGCATCTGGCGGCGCTGGAAAAGACGCTTTTGCTTTTGCAGCGCGTCCGGCAGGAGATCAGCTATCGTCACACGGACCTCACCTTGCTTTTCCGCAGATTAAAACAGGAGGGGCTTGTCACGGGCGAAAGCTTCCGGGGCCTTTGTCCGCTGCCCGGTCTGACGCGCCTGGAACGCGACTGTTTCATCGAGTGCTTCTCGAGCCTTGGCCGGATGGAGGCAGAGCAGGAGTGCCAGCAGCTGGCATTTTATCAGGAGCGTTTCACGCTGTTTTTGCAGCAGGCGCAGGAACACGCCCGCCCGCAGCTGGAATTGAGTCACAAGCTGGGATTTGCTGCCGGACTGGCGGCGGCCATCTTCTGCCTCTGATGAAAGATAGGGGGAATGTGTATGGACATCGACCTGATTTTCAAGATCGCGGCCATCGGCATCATCGTGGCGGTGCTCAACCAGCTGCTCATCCGCTCAGGCCGGGAAGACCAGGCCATGATGACCACACTGGCGGGGCTGGTGGTGGTGCTGTCCATCCTGGTCAAGCAGATCAGCGTGCTTTTTGTCACCATCAAGTCCCTCTTTGCGCTATGAGCGCCCTCACGATGCTGGGACTTGCGGTGATGGGGGCTGTGCTGTACACCCTGTTCCAGAAAAGCGCCCCGGCTTTCGGGCTGTTCGTCTCGATGGGAGCCGCTGTCCTCGTGCTGTGGAAAATCAGCACGGCAGCGCAGACCGTGCTTTCCGGGCTGACAAAACTGGAACAGCGGGCAGGCGGCGACGCCTTTTCCTGTCTGCTGCGGTGTACGGGCGTCATCCTGCTGGCCGATTACGCCCACTCGCTCTGCGAGGAGGCGGGGGCTGAATCGCTGGCGTGGTGTACGGCACTGGCCGGCCGGGTGCTGGTGCTTGCGGCAGCGTGGCCCCTGCTGGAAGAGATCGGCCAGAAGATAGGGAGCATCGCAGGATGAAAAGAGACAAGCTTTTCCGTTTGAGTCTGGCAATACTGTTCTTGTGGACGAGCTTTGCACTCGCGGCCCCGGCGGCGATGGCCGCTTCGAGCACAGCTCTGCCGGGCAGTTCTCTCTGGGAGCCCTATTTGCAGCAGAGCCGCATCGACCTCGAAAAGGCGGCATCCTCACCGTGGGAAACACTGAAAAGCTTTCTGCCCCGCTCCTTCGGCGCACTGGTGCGCCAGACGGCAAGTCGCTATACGTCAGTGCTCCTGTTCCTGACGCTGACAGCGGTGCTGGGGCTTCTTGCCGGGGAATGCACCGATGGGGCCTTGCTGGATCTGGTGGCGGCAGGCGGCTGCGGCGTCCTGCTCTGGGGGAGTCTGCTGGAAGAAGCCCAGAAGCTTTGTGAACAGGTGGAGAGCTGGCGCAGCTTTCTGTTGGGGTTCCTTCCCGTCTATGCCGGTGTCCTCACGATGGGAGGGGAAGGAGCAGCAGGCAGTGCGGCCAGTGGAGCGCTGCTGACGGCACTCTGCTTTCTGGCTCAGCTGGCAGCGGCCTTTGTTCAGCCGCTGCTCCACTGCTATCTGATGCTCAGCATGGCCTGCTGCGTCAGCTCTGAACCAGCCCTCGGCGTTTTCTGCAAGGGCGTCGGCAGTGCGCTCCGTCAGGCGCTGGGCTGGGCCGGAAAAATTCTGGTGGCTCTGCTGGGCCTGCAGAGGGCTGCAGCATTCCAGCTGGACCGCTTTTCGCTCCGTACCGGCCAGCTTTTGGCGGGGAGCGTTCCCATCATCGGGCAGACTCTCAGCAGTGCATCGGAATCCATCCTCGCGGGGATACAGCTCCTCAAGAGCGGGCTGGGGCTGGCAGCTCTGTCGGTGCTGGGCGCGGAGTTTGTGCCGCTCTATCTGGGGCTGATGATACAGCTGGCTCTTCTGATGGGCTGCAGTCTGCTTTGCAGTCTCACTGGCATCTCCCGTTGCCGCGCATTATTCGACTGTTTTGCCGAGGCGGTGCGCTGTATGGCAGCGGTGGTGGCGCTTTTCTTCGGGCTGGCGGCGGCAGGGGTAACACTGCTGTTCATCGTAGGAGGTGGTTCATGATGCAGGCACTGGAACGGGCAGCGGCGGTCTTCTGTACGGCCTGTATCTGCGCCGAGCTGCTCTCCCGCTTTGTCGGACAGGGCTGGGGGCAGAAGTGCATAAAAGCGGTGGCAGGGCTATATATTCTAGTAGTCTTTGCGGATGCTCTGCCCGGCGCAAAGGCGCAGTTTGCCGCATTGGAACTGCCGCAGGTGCCGGCGGTCTCGTTAGGCAGTCTGGAGGATGCTGTTCTGGCACAGACGGCAGAAGAACTCTCCCGTACGCTCGAAGAACGCTGCCTCAGCGAGGCGGGTGTTTCGCTCAGGCTGAATATCATTCTGAGCCAGACCGCTGAGGGCGTGGAAGCGGCTGAGGTACAGATCGTCCCTCAGGACGCCGTCACTGCCTCGCAGAAGCGGGCAATAGAAACGCTGCTGGAAGGACAGCTTCAGATGGGACCGGAATGCATCAAATGGAACAGCCCCAGCGGGGAGGATGTGCCATGAACAACAAGCTTTTTTCGCGGCTGAAGGACCTCGTGCAGAAGGAAAACCGCGCCCGGCTGGCGGTTTTGCTGGGCGCGGCGGCCATGCTGCTCATCCTGCTGTCGGAGCTGTTCACCCCTTCAGGGAAGACCGCCGCAGCAAGCGCCGCCCCGGCGGATGACAACGTCTACCGCCAGCAGCTCGAGCAGCAGCTTTCCGACCTCATCGCGCAGGTAGAGGGCACAGGAAAGACTACCGTGATGATAACACTGGAAAGCGGAGAGGAGACCATCTATGCTCTGGACACGCTCTCGGGACAGACCCAGGAACAACAGACCCATGTGCTGCTGGACGACGGGACCGCGCTGGCACAGACAGTCTGCACCCCCAGAGTGTGCGGGGTGGCCGTGGTGTGCGAGGGCGGGGGAGATGTCCGGGTCGCCGCCCGAATCACCGAGCTGGTGGGGGCGCTGCTGGATGTTCCGTCCAACCGCATCTGCGTAGAGCAGCGCCGGGAATGATTTTTTGCAGCGATGAAATATAAGTTATGCAAGGAGGAGACACAAATGAGAGCTATCACCAAAAACACACGCAGGGTCACAGCGCTGACCCTTGCGGCCGCGCTGGTCGTGGCGGTATACCTTAATTGGCAGTATGCCCGCACCGGCATCGGTGTGGATGAAGAGGCTGTCAACGTCTCGGCGGTGGCTGTGGAGGGTGAGCCTGTGGCAACACCCGTTACCGATGGGCTGATGACGGAGGCCGAAGCGATATCCAGTGCCAACAAGAATTATGGGGAGGCCCAGCTCGTCAGCGTGGCCAACGACGCAGGAGCGAAATTCTTTGAGGAAGCCCGTCTCAAGCGCCAGAAAGCTCACGATGAAGCGATGGACACGATCCAGAAGACCCTCAAGACCTCGGGCCTTTCCGACGAGGAGAAAAAAGGTTATACCCAGCAGCTGACTTCCAACCTCGAAGACCTCAACGCAGAAAATGAGATAGAAACGCTGGTCAAGGCGAAAGGCTTTGCCGACTGCCTCTGCTTTTTGCAGTCCGGCCGGGCTGACCTGACCGTGATGACCTCCGGCGACGCGCTGACGGCGGCACAGGTGGCCCAGATACGGGACATCGTGCTCAGCAAGAGCGAGGTGACTGCGCAGAATATTACTGTGGTGGAAGTGAAGTAAGGTGTTGTATAAAACCGGAGAAAATGGTATAATGACATCAAAGGTTTTGCAAAGGGGTACTCTCTTTGCATGGAACGCATAAAATAAAATGGGCATTCGCTCATTTTGGATGGAGGGCCATAGAATGGATTTACAGAACATGGATCTTAAAGGCGGCAGTCTGCAGATCTCCACAGAGGTCATCGGCAAGATCGCCCGCTGTGCAGCGCTGGAGATCGAGGGCGTGGCAGAAGTGTCCTGCGGCAAGCAGAACCGGAAGGTGAAAGACCTTCTCGAGCGCGCCAACGTCCAGTCGCCCGTTACCGTAGAGATGCGGGACGGCACGGCAGAGATCACTCTGGAAATTGTAGCAGCCTTTGGCGCGCGCATCCCGGCTGTGGCTGAAAAGGTGCAGGAAAACGTCAAGTCTGCCGTCCAGAACATGACCAATGTCACGGTCAGCCGCGTTGACCTCGTCATTGCCGGTCTGGCCCCGGCGGCTGAGCCGCAGGCCTGAGCCGAGAAACAAAACGTAAAAGAAAATTGCGGTCGGCCTTCCCGCAAAAGGGAGGGCCTTGCCGCTGTGAGAGGAACATTATGGAAAATATTTTGCCCCGTCGTGAAGCACGCGAAAATGCATTTCTGCTGGCATTTTCTCAGACCTTTGGTGACATTCCCCTGCAGGAGGCTCTGGACAACCACCACGAGTGCGATGAAGAGCATCCGGTGGATGTTTTTGGCCAGCGCCTGCTGCGGGCTTATTATGAGCATTCTGCAGAGGTGGACGACCTCATCAGCGCCCATCTGCGCAACTGGACGATGGAGCGTCTGCCCCGCGTGAGCCTGACGGTGCTCCGTCTGGGTCTGGCCGAGATGCTGTACGGCGACGAGAAAAAGCCTGGCGTCGTCATCAATGAGGCAGTCGAGCTGACCAAAAAGTATGGCGCAGACGAGGATTATCAGTTCGTCAACGGTCTGCTGGGTACGGTGGCACGCGAGCAGGGTCTGGACGCAGAGCCTGAGCAGCTGTGAGCAGCTATACGCTGGGCATCGACACCAGCAATTATGCAACCTCTCTGGCTGTCTTTGATACAGCCGGAGAGGTTGTTTGCGCAAAAAAGCGTTTCCTTCCGGTGAAGGAGGGCCAGCTTGGGCTGCGCCAGAGCGACGCCCTTTTTCACCACACAGCCGCTCTGCCTGAGATGCTGAAAGAACTGAGCGGTGAATTCGATTTGACCAAAATCAGTGCCGTAGGCGTGTCGGAAAAGCCCCGTCCGGTAGAGGGCAGTTATATGCCCTGTTTTCTGGCGGGCGTCAGCGCTGCCGAGGCGTTCGCGCTGGCCCGAGGCATCCCGCTCGTCCGCACGACCCATCAACAGGGCCATGCGGCGGCGGCACTGTTTGCGGCCAAGGGTGAAGAGTTCTTCCGCGAGAAAACACTGCTGTTCCATATTTCCGGCGGCACGACTGACCTGCTCCTTTGCGATGAAGTGAAGCATATCGAGACGCTGGGAACCAGCTCCGACCTCTACGCCGGACAGGCTGTGGACCGTGTGGGCGTCAAGCTGGGCTTTGGATTCCCGGCTGGCGTCGAAGTCTCTCGTCTGGCCGCGGAATGTGATGTGACGATAAAACCGAAATCCAGTGTCCGAGGCATGGAATGCAGCCTTTCCGGGCTGGAAAACCAGTGCAATGCTTTGTTGACCGCTGGCAAAAGCCCTGCCTATGTCTGTAAGTACTGCCTGCTCTGCGTGGCAGATACCGTGGTCAAGATGACCAAAGCGGCTCAGAAGGAATATCCCGGGCTTGCTGTGGTCTGTGCAGGCGGCGTGATGAGCAGTGACATCATTCGCAGCTGGGTGCAGCAGCGCCTCCCGCAGGTGTATTTCGTACCCGGCCAGTATTCCAGTGACAACGCCATCGGCGTATCTATCCTCGCCGCACGGGAGGCCGGGCTATGGCTGAAGTGATCACCGTCTCGGCCCTGAATCAGTATGTCAAGACGCTGCTGGATGCAAATGACCTCCTGTTCGATTTGGCGCTGCGGGGCGAGATCGCAAACTTCGTACAGAACGCCCGCAGCGGCCACTGTTATTTTTCTCTCCGGGACGCCAGCGCCAGTGTCAAAGCGGTGATGTTCCGCTCAGATGCGCGGCGGCTGGGCTTCCGCCCGGAAGAGGGCATGAAGGTAGTCGTGCGATGTCGTGCTACTCTTTATGAGCGGGACGGAGCGTTCCAGATCTATGTCAACGAGATGTTCCCGGACGGCATTGGTGCGGCGCAGCTTGCTTTTGAGCAGCTGAAAGCCAAACTCGAGCAGGAGGGACTTTTTGCGGTAGAGCACAAAAAGCCGCTGCCCACGTATCCCAAATGCATCGGCGTCGTCACCAGCAAGACCGGCGCGGCATTGCAGGACATTCGCAATGTCATTGGTCGGCGCTGGCCTGCGGCGAAACTCCTGCTCTGCCCGGTCAATGTGCAGGGCTTTGAGGCGGCGCAGCAGGTCGCAGATGCCATCGGAAAGCTGGACAAAAGCGGTCGGGTAGACGAAATTATCGTAGCCCGGGGCGGCGGCAGCAGGGAAGACCTCTGGGTCTTCAACGCCGAGGTCATCGCCCGGGCAGCTTACCGCTGCAAAGTGCCGCTTATCAGTGCTATTGGGCATGAGATAGACTTTACCATTTTAGACTTTGTGGCGGACCGCCGTGCGCCGACCCCATCGGCTGCGGCAGAATTAGCCGTGCCGGATCGTGCAGAGCTTCTGCGGGCCCTGTCCCAGCTGGAACAGGGCTGTCAGAGCGCGATGCAGCGCCGTCTGGATGCAGCATCTGGTCGTCTGATGATGGCTGAACAGCAGCTTTCCTATGATTTGACTCGCCGGAAACTGACTAACAGGCAGGCAGAGCTTGCCGCAGTGCAGAAAGAACTCGAGGCGGCTGCGCAGAGCTGTATTCAGAAGCGGCAGGCGCAGTTGCGCCACACCGCAGCACTGGCCGACTCGCTCAGCCCCTACCGGGTACTGGGGCGCGGCTATGCGATGGTATATGACAGCAAAGGCAGGCTGTGCAGTGCAGATGTTCTTGCAACCGGTGATAAGCTCACCCTGCGCGGTGCAGCGCACACAGCAGAATGTACGGTCACGTCCGTGGAGGAACTGAATGAGAGCACCCAAAAGCTTTGAAGACGGCATGGCCCGTCTGGAAACCATCCTGAGTCAGATGCAGAGCGAAGAGACGACCCTTTCTGAGTCGGTCAAGCTCTATGCAGAAGCGGCTTCGCTGATGGAATACTGCCATGCTGCGCTGGAAAAAGCATCGCTTCAAATGGAGGAGATCGATGCTTCCCGCAGCGAAAAGGCAGGACCCGAAACAGAAGAATAAAAGCAAACAGTTTGCAGGGAGGAACCATTATGGAGAGCGCAGAGTATAAAAAGCAGTATGACGAATATCTGGCCCGTGCTGAAAAGGCATTGAGCCAGGCGTGTGAACGCTATCTGCCTGAGGAATCTGACGTCTGCCGCGCAGCGCGCTACAGCCTGCTGGGCGGCGGCAAGCGCATTCGCGCTGTGCTGGTGCTGGCCGTGTGTGATATGCTCCACGGCAATGCCGAGGCAGCTGAGCAGTTTGCAGCCGCAGTCGAGATGCTGCACTGCTATTCGCTCATCCATGATGACCTGCCCTGCATGGATAACGACGATATGCGCCGCGGCAAGCCCTCCTGCCACAAGGCATTCGGCGAATCCACCGCGATGCTGGCCGGTGACGTCCTGCTGACCGAGGCTTTCGAGGCAGTCGCCGGTGCGTCTGCGCCCGCTTCTGTCTGTGTCCACGCGGCACAGGCGCTGGGCGCAGGTGCAGGCAGCCGAGGCATGGTGTATGGTCAGGAACTCGATTTGAAATATGAGGCGCTTGCCGCTACCGAGGAACAGCTCCGTCTCATCCACCGCCACAAGACCGGCGCACTCATCAATGCAGCCATCCAGATGGGCGGTGCTGCAGCACAGGCCGATGAGGTTCAGCGTAAGGCGCTGGAAGCATATGCTTATGGCATCGGTCTCGTGTTCCAGGTCGTGGACGATGTGCTGGACGTGACCGGAACCGCCGAGCAGCTGGGCAAACCCATTGGCAGCGACAGCGAAAATGGCAAAACGACTTTTGTCACCCTGTTCGGTGTTGACGGTGCCATGCAGCTGGCGGAAAAGCTGAATGACGAGACCTGCACAGCGCTGCGCGACGCATTCGGCGAAAAGAGTGCGTTTTTGGAGCAGCTGGCCCGCACACTGCTGAACCGCCGCAGCTGAGCCGGTCGCATTCTGCGCCGAAATCGTCTCAGAAATCGCACAGGACTACATATCGCAAATGCGCTGCTTTTTGAGACGTCGGCTGTGGGATTGCGATAAAATTCAAGAAGGTGAACAAACTATGCAATTTATCAAAGAATTGTTCTCGGTCAACGAGATATTGACTGTTTCCATCGTGGGCTGGTTCGTTGCACAGGTGCTCAAGACCATCATCAACTTTATCCTGCTGGGCAAGTTCCAGCTCGAGAGGATGTGGGGCGACGGCGGTATGCCCAGTGCCCACAGCGCGACAGTCTGTGCGATGGTCATTGCCGCAGCCCGCAGCGAGGGAGTCAGTTCGGCTATTTTTGCTGTGGCCAGTGTGGTCGCCATCATCACCATGCACGATGCAATGGGTGTGCGCCACGAGACGGGCGAGCAGGCCAAAGTGCTCAACCAGATGATCGAAGAGTGGATCGACATCAGCGAAAAGAACTCTCCGTTTTTGCAGAATATGCATCTGAAGGAGATGGTCGGCCATACGCCCCTGCAGGTCATGGCCGGCATGGTCGTCGGCATCGTGGTCGGCTGCCTGTATCCCATGCACCTTGTCTAAGTAAAAAAACATCAGGAATTTGAAATGTGAGGAGGACGGTCATTTTATGCATCCTTCATTGCTTCAGAATATTTCACAGCCTCGTGACCTGAAGCGCTTGAACAGCGCGCAGATCCAGCAGCTCTGCGGCGAGATCCGTCAGTTTCTGCTGGACAGCGTATCCAAAACAGGCGGACATCTTGCTTCCAATCTCGGCGCGGTCGAGTTGACGGTAGCACTTCATCGTGTCTTTGAGACCCCTCAGGACGCTTTCGTGTTTGACGTAGGACATCAGTGCTACACCCATAAGCTCCTGACCGGGAGGTATAAGCGCTTTGGCACCTTGCGGCAGCTGGATGGCCTTTCGGGCTTTCCGAATCCCAATGAGAGCGTCCATGACGCTTTTATCGCCGGACATGGCAATACGGCTCTTTCTGTTGCCATCGGCATCGCATGGGCCAAAAAGCTGAAAGGGGAGCCGGGCCATGTGGTGGCCATCATCGGCGACGGTGCGTTCACCGGCGGCATGGTCTACGAGGGGATGAACAATATCGGAAAGCTGGACAATCTCCTGGTCATCCTTAACGATAATAAAATGTCCATTTCCCATAATGTCGGTGCGTTGGCAAGCTATCTGGGCCATCTGCGCACCACAAACGGCTATTTTACGGCCAAGGAAAATGTCAACAGTTTCCTGAACGGTGTGCCTGTCATCGGAGCGCCCATCAAAAGCGCTCTTCAGAACAGCAAAAAAGCAATTCGCCGGGCCATGTACCATTCCACGATGTTCGAGGATATGGGGTTTCACTATTTTGGACTCATCGACGGCCACGACGAGCCGGAACTGGAACGCATTTTCCAGACTGTCTGTGCTCAGCCCGGGCCGACATTGCTCCATGTCGTGACGAAAAAGGGCAAGGGCTATGCGCCCGCTGAGTCGAACCCCGGCAATTACCATGGCGTTTCCAAGTTCGACCTGATCGGCATCCCTGACCCCGAGGTCGCTCCGGCAGAGTCGTTCTCGAATGCCTTTGGTCGGACGCTCAGCGCTGCTGGAGACACCGATAAGACCCTCTGTGCCATTACTGCCGCCATGAAATATGGCACAGGTCTGCAGTTTTTCAGTCACGCCCATCCGGAGCGCTTCTTCGATGTCGGCATGGCCGAACAGCATGCCGTGACCTTTGCAGCTGGTCTGGCCAGCAAGGGGATGCTGCCGGTGGTCTGCATTTATTCGACCTTCCTGCAGCGCAGCTACGACCAGATCATCCATGACGTCAACCTTCTGCATGAAAATGTCGTCTTCGCGGTGGACCGTGCAGGTTTCGTCCCCGGAGACGGTGAGACACATCAGGGCATCTACGACCCGGCTTTTCTCAGCCAGACCGGAATGCCCATCTATTCGCCTTCGAACTACGAAGAACTGCGGCACTGGCTTCCCATCCTGCTGAGCCATGAGATGCAGGGTCCCCGGGCCATCCGTTACCCCCGCGGCGGAGAGAACAAAGCTCTGGCAAAATACGGTTGCTCGGGCAAGGAATACGATAAACTCATTTTCACACCGGGTGCAAAGGCCGCACTGGTGAGCTACGCCGATGAGGTAGAAGATGTTCTCGCTGCCGCAGAGCTGCTGGCCAAAGAGGGCATCTCCTGCGATGTTTATAAGCTGGTGCGCATCTTCCCGTTTGAGGAAGAACTGATTCGTGACCTTTCAGCCTATCCCGTCGTTCTGATGGCCGAAGAGTGCGTGGCCTGCGGCGGCATCGGCGAACACCTTGCCCGCGCCCTGCAGGATGCTGGCTGGCAGGGCCGGTACATCCACCGTGCTGTGAAGAAGCTGTGCCTGCCTCACGCGACGGTGCCTCAAATCAAACAGGCAACCGGGCTGGATGCCGCACATCTGGCCGAGGCTGTGCGGGAAGCAGACCCGAAAGGAGAGAAAACACTTTGAAAATTCGTTTGGACCAATATCTGGTGCAGCACGGCATGATCCAGAGCCGTGAGCGCGCCAAAGCCCTCATCATGGCCGGTGTCGTTTTTGTCAACGAGCAGAAGGTGGACAAGGCCGGCGAGATGATAAAGGAAGACGCCAAGGTCGAGGTGCGAGGCCACGACATCGGCTATGTCAGCCGCGGCGGCCTCAAACTGGAAAAGGCAATGCAGTGCTTTCCTCTGACGCCGAACGGCAAGGTCTGTATGGACATTGGTGCGTCCACCGGCGGCTTTACCGATTGTATGCTGCAGAACGGTGCAGTCAAGGTCTATGCCGTGGACGTCGGCTACGGTCAGCTGGCATGGAGCCTGCGCACCGACGAGCGCGTCGTCAACATGGAGCGCACCAACATCCGCAATGTCACGCTGGACATGCTGGCAGAGCCTATTGAGTTTTTCAGCGTGGATGTGTCGTTTATCTCGCTGCATCATATCTTCCCGGTGGCGCAGGCTATCACGACGCCCGACGCAATGGGTGTCTGCCTCGTCAAGCCTCAGTTCGAGGCTGGCCGCGAGAAGGTGGGCAAAAACGGTGTCGTCCGCGACCCTGCCACCCACCGCGAAGTTCTCCACAATGCGATGGGCTATGCCGCTGCAAACGGTTTCGTCGTGCGCGGACTGGATTTCAGCCCCGTCAAAGGCCCTGAGGGCAACATTGAGTACCTGATGTTCGTCCAGAAGAGCGAACAGCCCGGTGTGCTGGATGATTCTGTTGCCGAGCAGGTCGTAGCGGCAAGCCACAGCTCTCTGGACAAGTAAATCTGCTGGGAGACGGAGGAATAAACCGCCCTATGACTGTTTACATTTCGCCAAACCCCGGAAAGGAACAGGCTGCCAACACTGCCCGCCGGGCAGCGCAGCTCCTGCTGATGCAGGAAGCTGTCGTTCTGATGCGGGATGACCTGAAAGAGTCCTGCTATGTGGAAGGTGTACAGTACCTTCCTTTGGAAGAATGTCTTCCGCGCACCGATGTCATCCTGACCATCGGTGGTGATGGAACCATCCTGCACGAGGCAAATTTTACGCTGCAATATCAAAAACCCATCCTCGGCATTAACATCGGACGCTGCGGCTTCCTCGCTACCTGTGAGGTGGATGAAATGGAAGAAAAACTTGCCGCTCTGGTGCGGGGAGAATATATGCTGGACAGCCGGATGCTGCTCTATGTGCGGGTGCTGGGCGAGGATGGCTGGGAAGGTCATGCCCTCAACGATGTGGTCGTGACGAAAGGCCGCCTGCAGCAGGCCATCGACTTCAGCATCTACTGCGACGACATCCTCGTAGAGCATTACCGTGGTGACGGCGTCATCGTGGCGACCCCTACAGGCTCCACAGCCTATTCTCTGGCGGCCGGCGGGCCGATCTTGGACTCGCAGACCAAGGGCATCGTCGTCACTCCCATCTGTCCCCACAGTCTGACCAGCCCTGCGATGGTCTTTGCTCAGGAGCGCAAAATAAACATCTGTGTGGGGCAGGTCATCGACAACGAAGTGTTCCTGAGCTGCGACGGCGCAGCGGAATATCCGCTCAGTGCCGGCTCGACGGCGGAGATACGCCTCTCCGACCAGATCGTACAGCTCGTCACCTTCAGCAGGGCGGACCAGTTTCAGGCCATCGACCAGAAGCTGCGTAGCCGGAGATAATAACAAGAGGAGGCAAGGAATATGGGCCGAAACAATCCAGCTGAGGCAAAAGGCAAGACGGAACGTCAGCAGACGATCCTCCGCCTCATTCAGGAACATCCCATCAGTCGACAGGAGGTACTTCTCGAGCATCTGCGCCAGGAGGGCTTCGAGGTGACACAGGCTACCATTTCCAGGGACATCCGGGAGCTGTGCCTCGTCAAAGCCGCCACCGCCGACGGCTACCGTTATGTTTCCAGTCACAACGAAAGCCTCAACCCCAAGATGCAGGGCCGATTTGAGACGATATTCCACGAGTCTGTGCTGGGGGTGGATTTTGCCGGACATGTCGTGCTGGTGAAGTGCTACTCCGGCATGGCGAACGCTGCCTGTGAGGTATTCGACGCCTTGAAATGGAAGAATGTCGTCGGTACGCTTTCCGGCGACGATACATTCCTTATCGTAGCCCGTTCGGAGCGGGACGCAAAGACCATCTGTTCGGAACTGACCCGTCATATCGGGCAGAAATAAACGCGGGAGTGAAACTATGCTGAGCAGCCTGCAAATCGAAAATGTTGCAGTTATCCAGAAAGCAAACGTCCATTTCGAAAAGGGCCTCAACGTCCTGACCGGTGAGACGGGCGCAGGTAAATCCATCCTCATCGACTCCATCAACGCCATTCTGGGCAACCGCACTTCCAAGGATCTTGTGCGCACCGGCGCGGCTAAGGCCGTCATCCGGGCCGCGTTCGAGGACGTGCCGCCTGCTGTTCTCGACAGTCTCGAAAAGGCAGGCTATGAGCGCTCGGAGGCCCTGCTGCTCAGCCGTGAGATCACCGCCGAGGGTAAGAGCACCTGCCGCATCAACGGGATGCCGGCCACTGCCGCCGTCCTGCGGGAGCTGTGCGGCGGGCTTATCAACATCAACGGTCAGCACGACTCCGTGGGTCTGCTGAACCCGGCCCGTCATGAGGGCATTCTGGATGCTTACGCCCAGAACAGCGCTGAGTATCAGGCGTATTATGCTATCTACCGGGAACTGGTCGGCGTCAAAAAGACGCTGGACGCCATGATAACCGACGAGAGCGAAAAGCAGCGCCGTATCGATCTGCTGAGCTATCAGGTGCAGGAGATCGACGATGCCGGCCTGACGGCAGGGGAGGAGCAGACGCTGGAAAGCCGCCGCAAAGTGCTGGCAAATGCGTCCACCATCCGAGACCGTATCGCACAGTGTTATGCGTTGCTCTCCGGCGGCGACGAGGCCCCGGGGGCTGTTGACCTTCTGGGCGAAGCCTCCAACGCTGTGGACGCAGCGGCACAGCTCGACGGAGAGCTGTCTGCCGGTGCGGGCCAGCTGCTCGACCTTTATTATACCGCGAAGGATGTCGCCGCAGACCTCATTGGCCGTCTGGACGCCTACGACACCAACGACGCAGAGCTGGACGAGATCGAGCAGCGCATCGACCTTATCTATAAGCTCCGGCGGAAGTACGGAGACACCGTAGAGGACATCCTCGCTTTCGGGGAGAGGGCGCGGAAAGAACTTGAGATGATACAGTCCTCGCAGGAGAGGGTAGAACACTTGCAGAAAGAGCAGCGCCGCCTTTACACCCTTGCGCGGGAAAAGGCCGAAACCCTGACCCAGACCCGTCTGAAAGCTTTTGATGAGCTGAACAAACGCATCTCTGGCACGCTGGACTTCCTGAACATGCCGGGTGTGCGGATGACTCTTCGCCATTCGCGCGGCCCGCTGGCCAGCCATGGGCAGGACAGCATCGAGTTCTATATCTCCACAAACCCCGGCGAAGCTCCGAAGCCTCTGGCAAAGATCGCCTCGGGCGGTGAGTTGAGCCGTATTACCCTTGCCATTAAAAACGCAATGGCTGATAAAGACGCCGTGCCGACCGTTATTTACGACGAGATCGACAGCGGCGTATCGGGCAAAGCAGCCAGCCGTATCGGCGAGGTACTGCGTCAGAGCGCCGAGGGCCATCAGATCCTCTGCATCACTCATACGGCGCAGATCGCTGCTCTGGCCGACTGCCATCTGCTTATCCAGAAAAATATCACGAACGAGCGTACCTATACTGAGATACACCCGCTGGACGAGAATGGCCGTGTAGAGGCTCTGGCCCGCCTCATCTCCGGCGACCATGTCACAGAGCTTTCGCTGGCCAATGCCCGGGAAATGCTGGGCCGGAACGCAGAAAAATAAGAAAAAAGCCAGCGCTTGACATTCCGGCAGGGATGTGCTAAACTGAATCTCGTTGAAAGGCGAAGATGGGAACCGAGTACCCTGATGCGCTCTGCCCAGAGAGGCCCCGGCTGGTGTAAGGGGCTGCAGAGACGCAGGCGAAATACGTCCCTGAGCCGCAGGCTGAACGAATAGTAGGCTGTGCCGCGTGCGAGCGTTACAAACGCAGGAGTGTCACTCTACTCTGGGGTGCGCACTCGTGAGGCCTTCTCTGTGAAGAGGCGGCAAACAGAGGTGGTACCGCGAATTTTATCGCCCTCTGCCAAATTTATTTTGGCAGAGGGCGTTTTATTTTCCCTCTGCCCGACAAACAGGAGGAAATTTTTATGACTCTGTACGAAGAACTCAAGGCCCGCGGCCTCGTGGCTCAGATCACCGATGACGAGATCATCGACCTCATCAACAACGGCAAGGCCACCTTCTACATCGGCTTCGACTGCACCGCCGACAGCCTGACTGCCGGCCACTTCATGGCCCTGACCCTGATGAAGCGTCTGCAGATGGCAGGCAACAAGCCCATCGCCCTCATCGGCGGCGGTACCACCATGATCGGCGACCCCTCCGGCCGCACCGATATGCGCAAGATGCTGACCAAGGAGGACATCGCCCACAACGCCGCCTGCTTTAAGAAGCAGATGGAGAAGTTCATCGACTTCTCCGACGGCAAGGCTCTGATGCTGAATAACGCCGACTGGCTGCTGAACCTGAATTATGTTGAGCTGCTGCGTGATGTGGGTGCCTGCTTCTCCGTCAACAACATGCTCCGCGCCAAGTGCTATGAGCAGCGCATGGAGAAGGGCCTGTCCTTCCTCGAGTTCAACTACATGATCATGCAGAGCTACGACTTCTACTACATGTTCCAGCATTACGGCTGCAACATGCAGTTCGGCGGCGATGACCAGTGGAGCAATATGCTGGGCGGCACCGAGCTTATCCGCCGCAAGCTGGGCAAGGACGCCTATGCCATGACCATCACCCTGCTGACCGACTCTCAGGGCAAGAAGATGGGCAAGACCGCTGGTAACGCCGTCTGGCTCGACCCCAACAAAACCAGCCCCTTCGAGTTCTACCAGTACTGGCGCAACGTCGGCGATTCGGATGTCATGAAGTGCATCCGTATGCTGACCTTCCTGCCGCTGGAGCAGATCGACGAGATGAGCACCTGGAAGGACCAGCGCCTCAACGAGGCCAAGGAGATCCTCGCCTTCGAGCTGACCAAGATGGTCCATGGCGAAGAAGAGGCCGCCAAGGCCCAGAATGCAGCCCGCGCCCTGTTCAGCGGTGCTGCCGGTGATGCTGAGCATATGCCCAACACTCAGCTGACCGAGGCTGACCTGACCGACGGCTCCATCGGCATCCTGACCCTGATGGTCAAGGCTGGTCTGGCTGCTTCCAACGGTGAGGCCCGCCGTCTCGTCGTGCAGGGCGGTGTTCTGGTGGACGGCGAGAAGGTCGCTGCTCCCACGGTCAGCTTCACTGCTGAGCAGCTGTCCAAGGGCATCGTCATCAAGAAAGGCAAGAAGGTCTACCACAAGGTGAGCCTGTAAATCTTCTGATAAAATAAAAAGACCCTGCTGGTTTCTCTCCGCAGAGGGGAGACCCGCCGGGTCTTTTGTTGCAACAGCACCCATGCCTGTTTTATCAGACACGGGTGCTGCTTAATATCGTTGTTACTTGTTACAGTTCGTAAGCTTTTTTCAGGGCCTCATAGGCTGCGTCCTCGTTCTCCGAACGGACCAGAAGGGAAATGTCCAAATCGCTGGTGGTGATGAGCAGAACTTCGATGCCTGCCATCGCCAGAGCATTCAGGGCGCGGGCGGCGACGCCACAGCTGGTGACCATCTCCTCACCGAAGAGATTCAGCTTGGAGTAGCCCACGCTGATGAGGGGAGAAGCCTTGGCGTCCTTGTCCAGATTTGCCGCAGAGATGGCCTTCATGACCAGCGGCAGGTCGCTGCTGTATGCCGTGAAGCTGAAGTCCATGCTGGTGCCGTGGGGAGCGCTCTGGCTGATCATATCCACCACGACGCCAGTGTCGGCGAAGATCTGCAGATAACGTGCCATCGTGTTGCCCTTGAACTCGGCATCCTGCACACTGATCATCATCAGGCTCGGCTCAATATTGATTTTGGATACACCGTACATAGTAAACACTCCATTCTGCCCATCGGGCGTTCTGATACAAGCTTTATGCAAGCTCCAAAAATTCGCTGTTGATGTAGGTCTGTGCCGTCTGGCGGATGTAATCGTACCCAAAAGAAGGATACGCGGCGCGGACGCCATGGGCCTGTGCAAGCTCCGGCGTGTAATCCCGGAACAGATACGTGCGGACGTTAGACTTTCCGGCGTCATAGTGGGTCACTGTCACATGGAGCTTCGGGCCGCGCACCGCGCAATGGACGCTGCCGTCCGGCTCGGTGGTCTGCTCCAGATCCAACGTCAAGACCGCGCCGAAAAGCTGGTCAGGCTTGCTTTGAGTGCTCAGGAAATTTCCCAGCGAATAGGCCACAAATACGTTCCGTCCATCGGCTGCGGTGCGCCATTCGGCGTCCTGCAGGACGTGCGGGTGGGTTCCGATGATCACATCCGCGCCCCAGTCGGCCAGAGACTGAGCTAAGGTGCGCTGCGCCTGTGTGATGTTATGGCTGTCCTCGACGCCCCAGTGTACGCCGACTACCACAAAATCGGCCTCCTGCCGGGCCGCCCGCACCTGCTGTTCCATGACATCCTGCTGGCTGGTGTAGATGATGTTTGCGGTCATCTTGCTGTTCCGGGGGATGCCGTTGGTGTGCTCGGTGTAGGAAAGGTACGCGATCTTTACGCCGTCTACTGTCTGGATGGGGATGCGGCCATAGTCCGCCTCGCCCTTCCACAGGCCGGTGGTGATCACATCCTCAGGCATCGTCTCCCAGAATCGGAGGGTGGCGGCAATGCCCGCAGCTCCCTTATCGTAGGTGTGATTGTTCGAGAGACTGAACACCCGGAAGCCTGCCCGGTAAAGCGCTTCGGCGCACTCGCCAGGGGTCGAGAAGCAGGGATAGGTAGAGGGCGCAAGCTCTTTGCTGCAGAGCGTCTCCTGATTGATCCAGTTGATGTCCTGCTGTGCATAGAAATCGAGCAGATTCCTATAGCAGTAATCGAAGCTGTATCCTTCGCCCTCTGCAGCCCGCCGGGCGGCCTGTGAATAGATGGGCTCATGAATGAGGTTGTCCCCTGTAGCCGAGAAGCGCAATGTCGTGACGACAGGCTGCGGCTCAGGCACAGCAAGCTCCTCCGAAACAGCAGGGGACTCCACCTCCGCTGCCGGAGGAACTGCATCCACGCTGCGGCGGGGCCAGAAGCGCAGAGAGAGCAGCACCGATACAGCTACCAGCAGGACCCCCAGTGTGTACAGGGTGACGCCCTTATGCGAGGCGTGCTTTTGCGCGGAATGCCGACGGCGGGGAGGGGCTGTGTGCTTGGCCATAGGCTCGTCTCCTGACGCACGATACCGTGCCTTATGATGCCATGCGCAGAAAAGCTTACATCTCTGCGATCATGTTACTCATATTGTACAGGCCGGGCTCCTTTTTTGCAAGATAAACGGCGGCATTTATTGCGCCATTTGCAAAAATATTGCGGGAATATGCCGTATGGCGGAGGGTGATGACCTCATCCGGGCCGCAGAACAGCACCTCATGGTCGCCCACGATGCTGCCGCCGCGCACGGCGCTGATGCCGATCTCCTTGGGGTCGCGCTTCTGGCGGACGGAGGAGCGGTCATAGACGTAATGGTATGCGCCGTCGTTCTCTTCGTTGATGGCGTCAGCCAGCATTAGAGCCGTGCCGCTGGGAGCGTCCAGTTTGTTGTGATGGTGCTGCTCAACGATCTCGATGTCGTAGTTTGCGCCCAGAATGGCCGATGCACGCTTGCACAGCTCGGACAGGACGTTGATGCCCATGGACATATTGGCGCTCTTGAACACCGGGATGCTGCGGGAGAGCTGGACGATCTTCAGCTGCAGTTCCTCGGAAAGGCCGGTGGTGCAGACCACGATGGGCAGCTTGTGAGCCTCACAGTAGGGCAGAGCCTTCTCGACCGCTGCCGGGGCGCTGAAGTCGATGACGACGTTGCCCTTGCCGTCCAGCTTGTCCAGACTGTCGTACACGGGAATGCCGTTCATCTCGCCGTCCTTCATGTCGATGCCGGCCACGACGCGGCAATCCTCACGCTGGGCGATCATCTCGCACAGCACATGGCCCATCCTGCCGCCAATGCCCTGAATGATAATATCCGTCATTGTTATTATCCTCTTTTTTATCATACGGCAAATGCCCGGAGACCTGTCTCGCCGGGCATTTGCACATAAAATCGTTTATTCCTTGATAAGACCTGCAGCCTGCAGAGCCTGCTCGATCTGTTCCTTGTGAGCGTCGCTGGGCTCCACGAGAGGCAGCCGGCACTCACCGGCCTCCCAGCCCAGCACGTTCATGGCGTACTTGACCGGGATGGGGTTGACCTCGCAGAAGAGCGCATCGCACAGGGGCAGCATCTCCAGCTGCAGCTCGCGGGCCTTGGCGGTATCACCGTCGAACCATGCCTTGCAGCAGTTGTGAACAAGCTCAGGCTTGACATTGGAGACGACGCTGATGACGCCCTTGCCGCCCAGGGACAGCAGGGGGACCACCTGGTCATCGTTGCCGGAGTAGATGTTCAGCTCGTCGCCGCAGAGGGCCGCGATTTTTGCCACCTGACCGATATTGCCGGAGGCTTCCTTGATGCCGTTGATGAGCGGGTGCTTGCTCAGCTCTCTGGCCGTCTCGGGGGCGATGTTCAGGCCAGTGCGGGAAGGCACGTTATACAGGATGACCGGAATGCCGCCGGCCTCTGCCATTGCGGTGAAGTGGGCGACAAGGCCAGCCTGAGAGGTCTTGTTGTAGTAGGGGGTCACCAGCAGCAGAGCGTCTGCGCCGCAGGCGGCAGACTTTGCAGCCAGAGCACAGCCGTGGTCGGTGTCGTTGGAACCGGCACCGGCGATGACAGGCACACGATGGTTCACGAGGTCCACGGTATACTTGATGGCGGCCAGCTGCTCCTCGTCGGTCATGGTAGAGCACTCGCCGGTGGTGCCGCAGATAACGATGGCGTCGGTGCCGCGGGCGATCTGATCCTCAACGATGCGGCCCAGCTCATCGAAATTGATGCTGCCGTCCTCGTACATCGGGGTGATGATGGCAACACCCGCACCAGTAAAAACAGGATTCTTCATAGCAAAAAACTCCTTTGCAACGCGTTGAAGTTCAAAAAGCGCGCAGATCAGTCAAAATAGCCCTTGGCTGCCAGCAGCTCAGCCAGCAGCACTGCGCCGCCAGCAGCGCCGCGCAGGGTGTTGTGGCTCATGCAGGCGAACTTGTAATCAAACAGGGTGTCCTCACGCAGACGACCGATGCAGACGGCCATGCCGTGCTCGGTGTTGCGGTCCAGCTTGGGCTGGGGACGGTCGTTCTCCTCGAAGTAGTGGAGGAACTGCTTGGGTGCGCTGGGCAGGTCCAGCTCCTGTGCAGGGCCGCGGAACTCGGCCCAAGCCTTGAGGATCTCTTCCTTGCTGGGCTTCTTATCAAAGCTCACGAAGACAGCGGCGGTGTGACCGTCAGAGACAGGCACACGGAAGCACTGGGCAGTGATGACAGGCTTCTCGGCGTTGACGATGTGGTCGCCCTCAATATGACCCCACAGCTTGAGAGGCTCACGCTCGCTCTTTTCCTCCTCGCCGCCGATGTAGGGGATGACGTTGTCGATGATCTCAGGCATCCGGTCGAAGGTCTTGCCGGCACCGGAAATGGCCTGATAGGTGCAGACCAGAGCCTTGCTGACGCCGAAATCCTTCATCAGGGGGTGCAGGGCAGGGACATAGCTCTGCAGGCTGCAGTTGGACTTGACGGCGATGAAGCCGCGCTTGGTACCCAGGCGCTTGCGCTGAGCGGGGATGATGTCGATGTGGTCGGCGTTGATCTCAGGCACGACCATCGGCACATCCGGAGTGAAGCGGTTTGCGCTGTTGTTGGAGACGACGGGGCATTCTGCCTTGGCGTAAGCCTCTTCCAGAGCCTTGATCTCGTCCTTCGGCATATTGACGGCGCAGAAGATAAAGTCCACCTGAGAGGCGACCTCCTCCACCTTGGATGCATCCAGCACCACCATCTTCTTGACGCTCTCCGGCATCGGGGTGGTCATGGCCCAGCGAGAACCGACAGCCTCCTCATAGGTCTTGCCGGCGCTCCGGCCGGAAGCGGCCAGAGTCGTCAGCTTGAACCAGGGATGATTTTCGAGCAGAGTAACAAAACGCTGGCCTACCATACCGGTGGCACCGACGACGCCCACTTTATATTGTTTATCCATTTCCAGCACCTTTCCTTTCAAAAAAAGCCAATTCGCATAAGCCTCCGCTTGCAAAGCAGACGTCTATGCAATATAATAGATACCGCTATACAGATTTTATGATAACATTGATACGGCATTCGTGTCAATCATCGGAAAGGCAAATGCTAACTATGTTAAAAAAAGATTTTTGGTATGATTTACCCAAAGAACTCATTGCACAAGAGCCTGCATCCCCCCGTGATGCGGCCCGCCTGATGGTCCTGAGCCAGAAAGACGACAGCATCCAGCACCGTATCTTCCACGACCTGCCCGAATACCTCGAGCCGGGCGACCTGCTGGTGGTCAACAACTCCAAGGTCCTGCCCGCTCGCATCGTGGGCATCAAGCAGCCCACGGGTGCCGTCTGCGAGCTGCTGCTCCTGCGGCAGGTGAAGGGCGACCAGTGGGAGTGCCTTGCAAAGCCCGGCAAGCGGATGCAGCCCGGTACCAAGGTCAGCTTTGGCGACGGCAGCCTGACGGCCATCGTGGATGAGACGCTGGAAGACGGCAATAAGTTCGTCACCTTCTACTATGATACCGAGACCCTCTACGAGAAGCTGGACGAGTTCGGCAAGATGCCTCTGCCGCCCTATATCACCAAGCAGCTGGACGACCAGAGCCAGTATCAGACCGTCTATGCCAAGGAGCTGGGCAGCGCTGCCGCTCCCACAGCCGGCCTCCACTTCACGCCAGAGCTGATGGATACCATCCGCGCCAAGGGCGTCAACATCACCGAGGTAACGCTCCATGTCGGCCTCGGTACCTTCCGCCCCGTGCAGGAAGACGAGATCTCCGACCACAAGATGCACAGCGAGTGGTACTCCGTCAGCGAGGAGACTGCAAAACTCATCCATGACACCAAGGCCGCAGACCATCGTGTCATCGCCGTGGGCACCACCAGCTGCCGCACGCTGGAAGCCGTCGCCGCCAAGTACGGCGAGATCAAAGCCTGCAGCGGCAACACCGACATCTTCCTCTATCCTGGTGTCAAGTTCAACTGCATCGACGGCCTTATCACCAACTTCCATCTGCCCGAAAGCACCCTCATCATGCTGGTGTCGGCGCTGTATGGCTACGAAAAGACGATGGCCGCCTATAAGGTGGCTGTCGAGCAGAAATATCGGTTCTTCAGCTTTGGCGATGCGATGCTGATCTTGTAACTATTATAGCGCTTCGCCGCTGTAATATCCCGACTCTGTATCCGCAGCGAGAGCATACGCCCCCTGCGGCAGGATGCACGGCTGTTTTCCGTGCGCAGAAAGGAAAAATATTATGCCTTCTTTGACGACCTACAAGCTGCTCAAGCAGGAGCACAACGCCCGGCGGGGCGAGTTCAAGACCGTACACGGCACGGTGCAGACCCCCGCATTCCAGAATGTTGCCACCGCCGGCGCCATCAAGGGCGGCCTGTCTGCCCATGACCTGAAGGACATCGGTGCGCAGGTCATGCTCTGCAACACCTACCATCTGCATCTGCGTCCTGGCGACAAGCTGGTGGCAGAGATGGGCGGTCTGCACAAGTTTACCCGCTGGAACGGCCCCATCCTCACCGACAGCGGCGGATTTCAGGTGTTCAGCCTCGCAAAGCTGCGCAAGATCACCGAGGAGGGCGTGACCTTTGCCTCTCACCTCGACGGCCACCGCATCTTCATGGGTCCCGAGGAAAGTATGCAGATCCAGGCAAACCTTGGCTCTACCATCGCCATGGCCTTTGATGAGTGCGTCGAGAACCCCGCCCAGCACGATTACTCCAAAGCCAGCTGCGAGCGCACCACCCGCTGGCTCAAGCGCTGCAAGGATGAGATGGCCCGCCTGAAGCATGAAGGCATCTCCGTCAACCCCGACCAGCTGCTCTTCGGCATCAATCAGGGCTGCACCTTCGCCGACCTGCGCGTGGAGCACATGAAGCAGATCGCCGACCTGGACTTGGACGGCTACGCCATCGGCGGCCTCGCTGTGGGTGAGCCCACTGAGGTGATGTACGAGATGATCAGCGCGGTCGAGCCCTATATGCCCAAGGATAAGATCCGTTACCTGATGGGCGTCGGCACTCCCGGCAACATCATCGAGGCCGTCTCCCGCGGCGTAGACCTCTTCGATTGCGTCATGCCCAGCCGCAACGCCCGCCACGGCCACCTGAACACCTGGGGCGGTATCATCAACATTAAGAACGCCAAGTACGAGCGCGACGAGCGCCCCATCGATCCCGCCTGCGGCTGCCCGGCCTGCCGGAACTACTCCCGCGCCTATATCCGCCACCTGTTCAAGGCAGAGGAACTGCTGGGTATGCGTCTGGCCGTCATGCATAACCTCTGGTTCTACAATCACCTGATGGAGCGCATCCGCGATGAGCTGGATGCAGGCACCTTTACCGCCTTCCATGACCGATATGTCAAGCTGCTCGACACACGAATTTGAGATTTAGCCTTGAAACATGCCGGATAAGCGCGTATAATAAGGTCATATGAATTTGAGAGGAGATTTTGCCCCATGCAATTTCTGACTACGACCGAAAGCTACATCAGCCTTTTCTTTACTCTGGCTCTGATGCTGGTGATGCTCTACTTCATGATCTACCGTCCCCAGAAGAAGCAGGAGAAGAAGGACGCTGCAATGCGCTCTTCTCTGGAGATCGGCGATCAGGTCACCACCATCGGCGGCGTCATCGGCCGTGTGGTCGCCATCAAGGACGACACCTTTGTGCTGGAGACTGGCGCTGACCGTGTGAAGATCCGCTTCACCAAGAACGCCATCAGCTCTGTCGAGAAGCTGAACATGGACAACGCCCCCAAGAAGTAATATTTTTCCGGATTCGTGCTTTGAACGCGTCTCCCTGCATACAGTAGGTGCAGGGAGGCGCGTTTTTATGTCTGATACCAAGAAATTCCCGGCGATAGGTCTGCTGGTCGTTTTCGGAGTGGGCAGTGCGGCAGCAGCCGTGAGCCTGGCAGGGTTCGGCTGGCTGATGGTCAAACAGGGCCTGACGCAGGAAGCCGCTGCTCCGCTGTCCACGGCGGCAGTCTGTCTCGGCAGCTTTCTCAGCGGCCTGCTGATGGCCATTCTGCAAAAGGGCAAGGGACTCGTCTGGGGTGCAGCGGAAGGAGCACTCTTTGCAGGGCTGCTTTTTATTCTGGGTACACTGTACCAGAGCGAGTGGGAAACGATGCGGTTCGTCCGGGCAGGGCTTGTCCTTCTGATGGGGGTTCTGGGCGGGATCCTCGGAATGCTGCGCGCGGAGCGAAAGCGGCGCTGAATGCTCAGTCCACGCTACAGCGGCCATACACAACAAAAGCAGGAGGGAAAAAGCACGATGTGGGTCTATCAGGAAACGAAAACAAATGCAGCGGCGCTTATACCGACGCTGCCGGAAGATACAGCGGGCGAGTCTCTGGCAGAAAAAGAAGCCATGACGCCTGTCTCCGAGCCGTTGGCGGAGCTTCCGCCTCAGAAAGCTTCCCGGCGGAAGCCATTCCAAGCCAGCCGGGACTGCATCCTGCTGGCGGCGGCCTATCTCTTCGGTACGCTGATGGCGGGCGTCCTGCAGGCGCTGTGCGACGCTGAAGAGATGGAGACGATTGCCTATTATCTGGACTGTTGGCGCGGAGTGTTCGCGGCGTCCAGTACAGCACAGGCGGTGGGACTGTTTGGGGCAGAGCTGGCTGTCGTCCTCGGGGCGGCGGCAGTGTTCCTCCTGCTGGGGCTCTCGGCAGTGGGGCCGCTGCCTATCTTTCTGTTTGCGATGTTATACGGGACAGGCTCCGGCCTGCTCTCGGCGCAGCTCCTGAATAGCCTCGGGGCAAAACAGCTCGTTCTCTTTTTGCTCACCGCCAGCCTGCCGACCGCGCTGGCGGCGGGTGCGCTCTGTTTGTTCGGTGCCTCGGCTCTGCAGGTCAGCAGCCGAATCCATGCGTTCTCTTTCGGTAGAGGGGATAAGGGAAGCCATCCGGCAGGAGCACGGCTCCTGGTGGGGCAATTCGCCTTACTGGCGGTCTGTCTCTGCCCGCTCTGCGGTGCGGCCACCGGCCTTGTATGTCTTGCAAATCGTCTGATGCAGGCCGGATAAGCGCCCGGCTTTCTTGCGGCCTCGGGCCGGATGTGGTATGATAGAGAAAATGATTTTCATGAAATGAAAACAGGGAGTCCAGAATGAAAGAACCGAAGCTGAAAACCGTATACGTCTGCTCCAACTGCGGAGAGACAAGCCCCCGCTGGATGGGCCGCTGCCCCAGCTGCGGCAGTTGGAACACCATGAATGAGGATGTGGTCGCCGAAGCGCCCAAGGCCGGGCTTTCCGGCGGCAAAGCCGCTGCGCCTGTCCGGCAGGAGGGCGTCACCTCGCTGACGGCAAGGCGTCTGGCCGACATCAGCACGACCGAAGAAAAGAGCCGCATCCTGACGGGCATTTCCGAGCTTGACCGCGTTTTAGGCGGCGGCATCGTGTTGGGCGGCGTCGTACTGCTGAGCGGTGAGCCGGGCGTGGGCAAATCTACGATGCTTTTGCAGCTCTGCGGTGCCATCTCCAACCAGCACACGGTGCTGTATATCACGGGCGAAGAGTCCGTCCGTCAGGTCAAGCTGCGTGCGGCCCGCCTGAAAGTCCCGCAGGATAACATCTATTTGGCGGCAGAAAACGACGTAGACGAGATTTGCGGCCTCATCGAGAAAGAAAAGCCGGAACTGGTCGTCATCGACTCCATCCAGACCATGCGGTGCATGGACATCTCGTCTTCGTCCGGCACGGTCAGTCAGGTGAAAGAGAGTGCGGCCCGCCTGCTGGCCGTCGCCAAGAAGCAGGAGATCCCGATGTTTATCGTGGGCCATGTCAACAAGGACGGTGCTATCGCAGGCCCGAAGGTCATGGAGCACATCGTGGATACGGTTCTTTACTTTGAGGGAGACAAAATGCTGCCATACCGCATCCTGCGGGCGGCTAAAAATCGCTATGGCTCCACCAACGAGCTTGGTATGTTTGATATGACAGGGCAGGGCCTTGAGGAAATCGAAAATCCGTCCCAGATGCTCCTGGAAGGCCGTCCGCTGGGCGTTTCCGGGAACTGCGTCGCCTGTACCATGGAAGGCAGCCGCCCCATTCTCAGCGAGATACAGGCCCTTGCGACCAAGACGAATTTCCCGGCACCCCGGCGGGCCTGCAGCGGCTACGACTACAACCGCATGAACCTGCTCATCGCCGTGCTGGAAAAGCGTGCAGGCTATTTCTTCGGCAATCTGGACGTGTATATCAACATCGTCAGCGGCATCACCCTGCGGGATACCGCCTGCGACCTTGCCGTCTGCCTGAGCATGGTGTCTTCGCTTCTGGACTGCCCCGTGAGCGATAAGCTCATTGCCATCGGTGAAGTTGGCCTTGGCGGCGAGGTGCGCAGTGTACCGAATCTGGAGCAGCGTCTGCGGGAAGCGGAACGTATCGGCTTTGAGCGTGCCGTCGTACCCAAGCACAGCCTTGCACATCTGAATGCCGCCGATTATCCCGGCATGAAGCTTGTCGGTGCCGCCTATATCTCGGATGCCATCCATTCCCTGAAATCCGACCGTCTGTGACCATAAAAAGAGGAAACCATGTCGATTTATCTGGACGAGAAAAATCCCGAAAAACATAAGCCTTTTGATGATGCCTCGCCGGACATCGTCGCGTATGTGCGCTATCTGGAAGTCATCGCAGGCAAAAGCCCCAACACGGCCTTCAGCTATTACTGCGACCTGCGCAATTTCAGCCGCTTTATGAAGCGTCGGCGCGGCCTTGTAACCGACGATACCGAGATAAAGGACATCGACCCCAAGGGGCTCGATACGGCTTTCTGGGGCAGTGTGACCAAGGAAGACGTTTATGAGTATCTGTACTTTCTGAACAGCGAGTGCGGCAACAAAAAGTCTTCGACGGCCCGGCGGCTGGCAAGTCTCCACGGCTTTTATGATTATCTGGTCAATCAGGTAGACTTGCTCAAAGAGAATCCGACGGCATCCATCAAGCCACCCAAGCAGGATAAAGTCCTTCCCAAGTACCTGACGGCAGAGCAATCCATGGACCTTCTGGAAAGCACCCAAACCCAGAGCGATTTCCCGGAGCGGGATTACTGCATGGTCGTGCTGTTTCTGAACTGCGGGATGCGTCTTTCGGAGCTTGTCGGCATGGACCTCGGCGACATCGACATGGAACAGCGGCAGATCCGTTTGTTCGGCAAAGGCCATAAAGAGCGGATGGTCTACCTGAATGATGCCTGCATGGAGGCATTGCAGATTTATCTGAACAAGCGCAACACGATGGAGGGTCTGAACCCCAAAGAGAGAGCTGTCTTTATCACCCGGCGGCGCAAGGAGCGAATCTCAAACCGCAGGGTAGAGCAGCTGGTCACCGGCGCCATGAAAGCAGCGGGTCTGCGCGGTTTTTCCACCCATAAACTCCGCCATACTGCCGCGACGCTGATGTATCAGACTGGCAACGTGGATATTCTGACCCTCAAACAGCTTCTGGGCCACAGCAGCGTCGGCACGACACAAATTTATACACACCTGCAGGAATTTCAAGTGCGTGCAGCGATTGAGCAGAATCCGCTGGGTGAAGTCAAGAAGGCGAGCTTGGATACAACGCCAAAGGAGACAGGGGAGAGCAAGGGGGAATTTGCCGATTCTCCGTCGGATGAGCCTGAAAATGATGCACCGGACGGCCCGATGGAAGCCTTTGAGGGTGCCGCACAGGAAGGTTTCCGGGTGGATGTTTCGAGCCTTGCCGATATGGAGAACGCCGACAAATGATGACATGGGTACAAACGCAGAAGCTTCGGCGTGATGAGGCCTCGCTGATGACAGAATGGCAGACACGCTGGGCGCAGTCTGCCTGTTTTAATGCCGACGGTGTTGTGGACTATGAGCGATGGTCAGCACTTCCGGACAGAAAACATATCGTTGTACTGTTAAAAGAAACGAATGGGCTGCACGGAAGCCTCGTGGAGTTTCTTTATCATGGAGGCGGCAAAACCTACTACAGGACGTGGAATAATGTCGCACGCTGGGCAAATATGATTTTGAACGGCACATACTGGAAATTTGTTCCAAAATCTTCGCTGGACGATATGGTGCGGAATATCGCTGTGGTAAACCTGAAAAAGTGTCCGGGCGGTGCCATCGCAAGCTCAAAAGCGGTACGGCAGGCCGCCCGGCAAGATGCGGACCTGTTAAAGTGTCAGATACAGCTTTATGAGCCGGATATTATCCTGACCGGCGGCTGGGGGCTGGTATCGAACATTTTACATGATGAGATATTTGCAGATGATGCTGAATGGATCAGACCCCATGAAGAGACTGCATTGTGGTATTACAAAAGCAGTTTGGTCTGCACAGGTAAAGAAACGCTTGTTGTAAGTATGCCGCACCCGAATCGAGCGGCAAAGAACTGGACATTAGAGTTAGAAAAGGTTTTACGAGCAACCGGACGATTGTAAAACAAAAAAGCTGACCAAACATACAAAGCAATGCATTCAAATAACACAACTGTACAAAACGCGAAAAACCGGTCCAGCCAGCCCAAAAGGCTCAGAAACCGCCGGAAAGGCCTGAAACCCGAAAAAGAGGGCTTTTCCGCTCCCCTATATTTCGTATAACCTACATTATACGAAATATTATAAAAATCAAAAACAGAGGCCCCCTTCTCCTGCGTTCCGTCATCGGTGCAGGTTTTGGGAGCCTCTGCGGTGTATCCAGCGGCTGTGTTCCGAAGTACGCGCAGATTGCTTCATAGTAAGCGCGCGCCACTGTTTTACAGCCTTCTTCGCTGCCAAACTGTGCAACGTCCTCTTCGCTGGTCACAAAGCACTGTTCTGCCAGAACCGCCGGACAGTTTACATCTTCCAACAAGGTAAAGCTTCGCTCGTCCCTTACTTCGGTATGGGTGCTCTCTACAAGCTGCTTTACCTCGCCCTGATAATAAATGTACCGGATGCCGCCGTGGCCGCGGAGCTTTGCGCCTGCGGCCTGCATTCCCTGCGCCAGCTGCTGCGCGAAGTAATAGCTCTCCTGATGCCATGTACGGCCCGGAACGGACGGATAACACTCAAAGCCTGCAGCGGTAGAGCCTTCCGGCGCGGAGTTGCCGTGGATGGACAGCAGCAGCTGCGGGCTCTGGGCATTGATGGCCTCTGCCCGCTCGCTGGGCTTTGCGGTGACATCATAGCTTTCACGGGAACGCAGCGGGATGTAATTAGGGTCGGCCTCCAGCAGCGCAAGCAGAGCCTCGGAGGTCTGGGCCGTCATCTCTTTTTCTTCGACGACTCCCCTTGCGCCCGGGTCACTCCCGCCGTGGCCGGCATCAATGCAGACCCGGTAGGGCGGGTCGCCCACCACAGGCCGGAAAGGTTCTTCCCCGCTCTCATTTCGCCCGAAGCCGAACAGCGCTGCTTTCCAAAGGAAAAATGCTGCACTGAAGCAGACGACGCACACCAAAAGGCCGATGACCGTCGCAGTGGACGGGCCGCACTGTTTTCTCCGGCGTGCGTGTCTTGGATTTGAACGTCCTGCCATCGGCTTACTTCAGCTCGACGACGGTCACGCCGCTCTCGCCCTCGCCGTAACGGCCCAGACGGAAGCTTTTGACCATTCGGTTTCCCCGCAGATGCTTATGGATAGCAGTGCGCAGTGCGCCGGTACCATTGCCGTGGATGAGATATACCACAGTCTGGCCGTTCAAAATCGCACGGTCGATGAAGGAATCCACCTCCGGCAGCGCCTCGTCTACGGTAAGACCCAGCAGGTTGCATTCCATCTTTGCCGTGCGCTGCACGCGCTCTACCCTGCCATTGGGCCGGTTAGCATCGCCGGTCAGGCGGGAGTAACGCTGCTGTGCCTTGGTCTGAGGCTTCGTCTCCTTGACCAGCTTTTCCGGCTGCTTGAGGCCTTTGAGCGGCACTTTCGTCTTGATGATGCCGGCCCGTACGAGAACATCGCCGTTTTTATCCGGCAGAGAGAGTACGGTAGCCAGCTGGTTCAGCTCTGCGATGCAGACCTCCTGCCCTACCTTGACTTCCTTCAGCGAAACGAACTCCTTGACCGGGTTGTGTACCACTTCAGTCCCCATAAAGAGCTTTTCGGACTCTTTCTTGGCGATTTCACGGGCGCGCTGGGCCTTCTGCTGGGTGCTCATCCGCTCGTCTTTCTGAATCTGGCGCAGCTCATCCGTCAGAGCGTAAGCCTTGCTCTCGACCTCCTGCGCCAGTGCGCGGGCCTTGGCGCGGGCAGCTTCCAGCTCATTCTCGCCCTGCTGGATAAGCTCATCGCGCTTCTGACGGGCTGCATCCAGCTGGTGGGCAGCCTCGTTTTTCAGGCCTTCCACCTCGTCCTGACTGGCTTTGAGCTGGAGCTTCAAATCATCCAGCTGGCCCAGAACGGCGTCCAGGCGCTTGTCTTCTGCGGACAGATGCTGCTGTGCCGCCTCAATGACCCGCTCCGGGATGCCGAGCTTTTCGCTGATAAGGAAAGCGTTGGACTTGCCCGGAACGCCGACGCTGAGCTTATAGGTGGGGCGCAGCGTCTCCAAATCGAACTCGCAGCTGGCGTTGACGACGCCCTTTGTCTCGAGAGCGAACACCTTCAATTCTGCATAGTGCGTTGTGGCCATCAGGAGCACACCGCGGCGGCGCAGCTCTTCGATGATGGCAACAGCCAGTGCCGCACCCTCCGCCGGGTCGGTACCGGCGCCAAGCTCGTCCAGAAGCACCAGCGTGTGGGGCATGGCAAGCTCAAGGATGCCGGTGATCTTCTTCATATGACCGGAAAAGGTGGACAGGCTCTGCTCGATGCTCTGCTCATCGCCGATGTCCACGAGGAATTCGTCGAAGACACAGATCTCACTGCGCTCATCCGCCGGGATGAGGAAGCCGCACTGTGCCATCGCGCAAAGCAGACCGGCCGTTTTCAGAGTGACGGTCTTACCGCCGGTGTTGGGGCCAGTGATGATGAGCGAATCATATTCCCTGCCCAGCGAAATATCGACAGGAACGCACTTCTTTGCGTCGATGAGCGGATGACGCGCCCGGATGAGCGAGAACGACGTATCCGTCCGGACAGTGGGTTTGAACGCCTTCATATCCAGTGCAAGGCGGGCTTTTGCAAGCAGGACGTCGATTTCCAGCATGGCCTTATAGCTGTACTGGAACTGCGGCTCAATGGCTGCGACCTGACCGGTAAATGCTACCAGGATACGCTCGATCTCCTGGGCTTCCTGTGCGCGGTACTGAAGGATGCGTGCGTTTGCCTCCACAACAGCCTGAGGCTCGACGAAGACGGTCGCACCGGTAGACGAGACGTCATGGATGATACCGCTCACCTCTCCGCGATACTCGCTTTTGACAGGAACGACATACCGGCCATTTCGGATGGAGACGACGCTCTCCTGTAAGTACTTGGAGGTGTCCATATTCCGGACCATGCTTTCCAGACGGTCGCGGATGCTGTTTTCAGTCGCACGGATCTTCTTGCGCAGGTCGTTCAGGGTGTGCGATGCCGTATCTGCCATTGCATCCGGTGCAAGGATGGCACTCGAAATTTGCTGCTCAAGGCCCGGCTGAGGAGCCAGCGCATAGAATAAGTCGTCCGTCGGAAGTGCATCGTGTTCCGAAGAGCCATACCAGCTGACGAGGTTCTGAAAGTTGCGAAGCGCACCGGCCACCATCAGCAGTTCACCCATTGAAAGGACACCGCCCTTGACGGCGCGGGCGGCCAGCTGACTGACGCCCTCTACTCCACCGAAGCGGGGCGAGCCGTTCTTGATGAGCAGTGAATTGATGGCATCGGTCTGTTCCAGCGCATACCGCACTTCATCGGGGTCGCACTGAGGCTCGATGGCAAGGAGCTTTTCGCGGGACTCTTTGCACACACAACCCTCCGCCGCCCGGGCAATGATCTTGTCCAGTTCCAGCGTTTTCAAATAACTTGTTTCCATAGTAATTCCTTATATCAAATCGATTTCAAATGGTTATGGCAGGACAGATTTCAAAAAGTCGTAGCTTTTCAACGGCTTGTCCAGATGGGTCAGCGCATACTGCTCTGCTGCTGTAGAGAGTTTCGCCAGACTGCCGACGGAAATACGGAAGCCGAATATCTTTTTATCTTCTACCAGACAGATATGCCGCAGCGCAAACAGCGCTCCGGCGTCCAGATTGCACTTTTTCCCCGCCTTTTGGGCGCATGATTCGCAGAGCAGACAGCCCTCCGCCGGGTCGAGATAAAAGGCCGGGCCGTCGTAAGTGCCGCAGTCGCGGCAGTAGACCAGCTGCGGCAGAAATCCGCACTCGCTCATGGTACGCAGCTCAAATACGGCCTTGATGACTCGGAGGTCAGCCTTTTTCTCGCTTATCATGTAAAAACAATTAAGGAGAAGCCTCAATTCTTTTGCGGCTTCGTCTCCTGTGGGCGAAAGCGCCGAGGCCATTTCCGCCATATACATGGCAAGGCTCATCCCTTCGATGGAGGACGAGATGCCATGGAAGACGTTTTTGACATCCGCCTCTCGCACTGTATACATATTCCGTCCGGGGACAAGCACGAACTCCGAGTAACAAAAAAGCCCGCAGGCGCTGAACAGTTTGCTTTTCAGCCGCAGGCTGCTCTGCGCAGAGGCCGAGATGACTCCCAGCCCCGGCGTCAGAAGCGTGATGATCCGGTCGGATTCTTTATACCGGGTCTCTTTCAGGACAAGGCCCGGGGTCACAATGGTATCCATCTGTTTTTTCTCCTGCCGGGGCGGTGAGCCGCTGCTGAGCGAGCTGCCGCCTGTAGTCCAGATAACACAGAATATCACCGGTGCAGGCAAACGTCTGCCAGCTGAGTTCCACATCCATCGGACAACGCTCCCTTCTTTAAGGTATAGTGTCACCTCTAGGGTACTGCGCTATCCCCGGGAAATCTGTCCTGTTATGAGGCTCAGCGGTTGGGCTGCTGCTTAAAGCCGAAATTGTTGAGCATGAACTCGTTATCGCGCCAGTCGGCTTTGACCTTCACCCAGCACTGTAAGTTGACGCGGCAGCCGAGGAATTCCTCGCAGTCGGCGCGGGCTGCACTGGCGATCTTCTTCAGCATCGCGCCGCCCTTGCCGATGACCATGCCCTTGTGGCTCTCCCGCTCACAGTAGATGTTCACGTCGATGTCCACGAGGTCCGTGCCGGGGCGCTCCTTGAAGCGCTCGACCACGACCGCAATGCCGTGCGGGATCTCGTCCCGCATATAGAGCAGAGCCTTTTCACGGATAACTTCCGCAACGAGCTCCTTCTCAGGCATATCGGTGTAGGCATCATCGTCAAAATAATGCGGGCCTTCCACGGCATAGCGGCTCAGTGCATCGAACAGTTCCTCGCAGTGGTCATTATCGCGGACACTGACGGTATAGACATCATCAAAGACGCCCAGGGCCTTCAGCTCCGCCTTGCGGGCCTCGAGGTCCGCCGGGTCTTTGACGAGGTCGGTCTTGTTGATGACCGCGATGGCCGGGCCGCCCTTTTTCAGAGCCTCGACCAGAACCATCTCCGATTCATTCAGTGCGCCGTAGGGCTCGAACAGCATCATGGACACATCGACGTCAGCAATGGAGTCGCTGGCCGTCTTGTCCATCCGCTTGCCCAGCTTATTGTGGGGCTTATGCACACCGGGGGTATCCAGCAGAACGTACTGCAAAGGCCCCCGGGTGATGACGCCAGTAATACGGGTACGGGTGGTCTGGGGTTTGGAGGTGACGATAGCCACCTTCTCCCCCACCAGCAGATTCGTCAGGCTGGACTTGCCCACGTTCGGGCGGCCAATGACCGCCACGAACACAGAGGATGTATCATAATGGCCCTGGATCGGTGTTTCGTTTTTCAAAATAGAACTCCTGTCTTTTTATTCCGTGTAGCTCACCGTACGGGGCAGACCCAGCTGGGTGAGGACAGCTTCTTCCTTCTCACGCATCCGCATGGCTTCCAGACCGCCGTTCTCGTGGTCATAGCCCAGCAGATGGAGCATGGAGTGGACCGTCAGGAAAGCGACCTCTCTCTGCAGCGGATGGCCGTAGAGAGTCGCCTGCTCCTGTGCGCGTTCCATGCTGATGACGATGTCGCCCAGCATCTTGCAGCCGTTGTTCTCGTCCACGTCATAGACGCCGTTCTCCCCCAGAGGGAAGCTCAAAACATCCGTGGGCATCGGCTTGTTGCGGTACTGGTTGTTCAGCTCAGCAATGGCTGCGTTGTCCACGAAGGTCACGCTGATCTCCGCCGGGTCGTCAAAATGCTCATATTCCAGCACAGCGTTGCAGGCGCGGCGGATGAGGATGCGAAGGCCCGAGGGGACCTTGATCGCTTTCTGCGAGTTGGTGATCAAAACTTTATTGGACATAAATCGTCCGCTCCTTTCGTTTCTACATTCTATTGAGCGAATGCCCCGGTTTCTGTGGTATGCCGCCGGGGTTGTTTTTTTCAGTGCTTAGCCGGGTGGGCAGCGGCCTCGTAGGCTTTGATGATCTCCTGCACCAGACGGTGGCGCACCACGTCTTTTTCAGTGAAGTAGCACTGCGCGATGCCGTTCACGCCCTTGAGAACCTGAAGTGCATCCACAAGGCCGCTGCGGGTGCGGTCGGGCAGGTCGATCTGAGTGACGTCGCCGGTAACGACTACTTTAGAGCCGACGCCCATGCGGGTGAGGAACATCTTCATCTGCTCCGGGGTCGTGTTCTGCGCTTCGTCGAGGATGATAAAGGAATCGTCCAGCGTCCGACCGCGCATATAGGCCAGCGGTGCAACCTCGATGATCTGCTTTTCCACGAGACGCTCATAGGTCTCTGCGCCCAGCATATCGAACAGGCCGTCGTACAGGGGCCGCAGATAGGGGTCTACCTTCTGCTGCAGGTCACCCGGCAGAAAGCCCAGCTTCTCGCCTGCCTCCACCGCCGGGCGGGTCAGCACGATGCGGGAGACATCTTTGGCCTTGAACGCTTTGACAGCCATGGCCACAGCAAGGTAGGTCTTGCCGGTACCCGCCGGGCCGACACCAAAGGTGATGGCGTTGTTCCGGATGGAGTTGAGGTACTCTTTCTGGCCCAGTGTCTTGGGACGGATAGGCCGGCCTTTGACCGTCACCGTCACGAAATCTTCGGTCAGCTCCCGGACGCGCTTTTCCTCACCGTCATGCGCAAGGCTCAGGCAGTAGCGCACCGTCTGGTCTTCCAGCGGTGTATGGTTCTCGATAAGGAGAAGCATCCCCTCCACAGCACGGGCCGCAGCTGCAACATTGGCCGGTTCGCCCGAAATGCGCAGCATCGTACCGCGGCACACCGCCGTCACCGAAAATTCTTTCTCCAGCATACGGATGTTCCGGTCACAGTTCCCGAATACGGCGGCTGCGATCTCTACGCTGTCTAATTCAATGCTCTTTTCTGCCATGCGGCTCCTCCTGAATGTCACTAGATTCTGCCTCTATTGTACCACCAAAACAGCGCGAAGAAAACTATGAAAATTGCACAAAATTTTTCAACCGCATATGGCGGTTTGGCAGAACACTCGAAACCTGCTCTATCAGCCTTTTCAAAGCCGTCTCTGGGGCAGCTGTTTCGATTGCATTTTGATATTTTTGTGGCCCGCGCAACACATATTGAGGGGATTCTTGTCATTTCACTATAAAAATGGTATAAATTTGATAATGAGTTCTTATTTCGCGTATTTTCTTTTTATGATTGGTTCGAGGTGAAACATATGTCCAAACCCACACGCGCTTCCATTATCATCCGTGAGGGCCGGAAGCGTGCCGGGCTCACGCAGCAGGAGCTTGCAGATAAGCTTGGCATTACAACGGGTGCAGTCAGCAATTATGAAAACGGCGTAAGCTTCCCCAAAGCAGAGATAGCCTTCGGACTTTGCGACATCCTCGATATAACGCCCCGCGAATTATTTGAGAGTGAGTGAGATTGAAAACGCTCGGCGTCCAAGCCAAACAAAAATCCCCGAAAAGCCAGGCGCGAAGCCACTTTTCGGGGATTTTACTTTGGAGCTACTGATCCGATTCGAACGGACGACCTGCTCATTACGAGTGAGCTGCTCTACCGGCTGAGCCACAGTAGCACATTGCAATCTCTGCAACGTGTGATATTTTACCATAAAAGCCGGGAGCTGTCAAGATTGATTCGCAACTTTATCCCTCTGTGTTTGATTTAGCTCCTTTGCAAGGACGCGGCTCAGCTCACAGACCACAAAGCAGCAGCCGAGAAACACCAGCAGCGCACAGTCGGGCGGGAGTCGGCGCATCGTGGTCACGCGGCCGCACAGGGTGCTGAACGTCTCCTGCGCCCGCTGAGGAAGCAGAAGATAAAATACCAGCAGCGAAAGCGGCAGATGGAGCAGCCGAGCGCGGTAGAGCGGGCGGAGGGTCATCTCGGGCGGGCAGATGGTCCGCACCTGCATCAGAACAGAAAGCCCCTGCACGCTCAGCGCCGCGCAGCACAGCATACTGGCGAACCGGCCGCTTTTCGCAGCCAGGTCACAGCCGGAGCAGACCTCCAAAAGCATCGCGCAGAAAACGCCTGCACCGGAGGGCAGTGCTTCCCCCGCTCCTGCGGCCAGCATCCGGAAAAACAGGACGAAACCGCAGAGCTTGAGGTAGGTCTGGGACGCCTGCGCGATGATGCCGTCCAGCCGGAGAGGCTGCGAAGCGGTCGGGAGAGCGGGGTGCGTCATTGACCCAAGCGTCCCTCCCAGCCGCGCCAGAAGCGCGGCGGACAGATAGCCCGCCGCCACCTGTGCAAGGAACAGCAGGACGCCCAGCTCTGCACTGCCCAGCATGGACTGCCCGACAGCCAGTATCACAAAGGACGGGCCGGAACAGACACAGGCCGGAAGGAGCGCATCGGCCTCCCGCGTGGTGAGCTGCCCGGAGCGGACGGCCCCGGCGGCGGCACTTGCTGCGGGGGCAAAGCCGCCCAGAGAGCCGATGAGCAGCACCCGCCCAGCCGCCGGAGCGCGGACCCCGATGAGCCTTGCAACTGGGCAGAAGGGCAGCCCCAGCACATCCGCCGCCGGGCATTGGATGAGCAGCGTGGACACGATGAGGAACGGGAACAGCGAAAGCAGCAGCGGGCCGCCGCAGAGCGCCAGCCCTTCCCGCAGGGCCTGTGCGCAGGCATCCGGCGCGGCAAACGGCAGCAGACCCGCGGCCAGCGCCATCAAAAAATACCCCACGCCCCGGATTTTCTCTTTCTGAATCATACGCGCACCCTCCATTTCCATATATATGTGGTAATTGGCAGCGGTTTGCATGGCGGGAGGGAGCAGCGTGGGAAGGAAACGAAAGCAAACGCATTCCCTGCGCGGCTGGTTCCGGCGGATGTTCCGTCAGCCGCCCGGGGACTTCTACGGACGGGCTTCGGTCTACCTGAGCGGCAGAAGGATGGAGATCGAGCAGTTCCGGCGCATCCGCTCCTACGAAGAAGGCAAGCTCTGCCTCGAGCTGGGGCGCGGCACTCTGACGGTCTACGGCGACGATTTGAAGATAGAGACACTCTCCGCCCGGAGGCTCACCCTGCGGGGGCAGATTCTGCGGACCGATTTTTCAAAGGAATAGGAGCTTTCTACCATGGAATGGATTCAGCTCTGGGCGGGCATCACCTTTGCGGCGCAGAACGGCGATGTCGAAGGTCTGCTGACTGCTGCGGCCGCAGGCGGGCTGCACCTCTTCGACATCGTTCCCCGGCCCGGCGGGTTCTCGGCCCGGTGCGCCGCATGGCATTATCGGAAACTGGCCGCTCTGGCCCGCAGACGGCGGGTGCGGCTGCGCATCCAAAAACGGCGGGGTCTTTTCTTTTGCATCCGTCCCCTTCTCCGGCGGCGGGGGCTCTGGGCCGGATGCCTTGTCTTTCTCCCTCTGCTGCTCTGGCTGCAGGGCTTTGTCTGGTTCGTCGAACCGGTGGGCCTGACGCCCGGCCAGCAGGCGCGGGCCGCCGTCGTCCTGTGGGAGACAGGGCTTTTCCCGGGAAATGCCGTCACACAGGAAAAGCTCACCGCCGGAGAATACGCCCTGCTCCAGAGCGGTGAGTTTTCCTGGGCCAGCCTCAACTTTATGAAGGGAAAGCTGGTGGCGGAAGCGGCTGCGGCGAAACCGGTGCCGGACATCGCGGCCGGGACGCTCCACGGCCTCCGGGCCAGGGTGTCCGGCACGGTCGTTCGCACCAACCTCGTCAGCGGGACAATGCTCGTCGTCCCCGGCCAGGCCGTAGAAGCCGGTCAGGGCCTCATCGGGACAGCCCGCGCCGAACGGGACGGAACGCTCATCTTTCAGCCTGCGGCGGGCAGCGTCCGGGCGCAGTTCGAGTGGGAAAACGAGCAGGATACTGCCCTAATGCTGCCCATCGAACAGCTCACAGGGCAGCAGACCGTGCATCGGACGCTGTTCTGGGACGGCCATGCTGTCGCTCTGCCCTCCCTGCATCCCGTCCCAAACTCGGCAGAGGCCGAAGCCGTCGTCCGACACTACCAGCCAGAAGCCTTCGGGCTTCCCGTTCCTGTTTTTATCGAAGAAACGACATATTATTATAAAGTCTCCACCGATTTGGAGCGGACCGAAGAGCAGGCTCTGGCCCTTGCAAGGCTGCAAAGTAAACAAGCTTTACAGCAGAATTGGCCTGATTTTGAGCTTCTGGCCCGCAAAGAGGACGTCTCTGTCGAGGAAAACGCCCTCCACTACCGGGTCGTCTACACCATCACCGCCGACATCTGCAAATGAAAACGCCGCACAGCCCCGAGCACATCTGCTCCGGCCATGCGGCGTTTTATGATTATGGATTTTTGTTACTTCTCTTCCGGGGTCGTCTCGGCCAGAAGCTTGTTCAGGTCGAACTCATACTTCGTGTGGCAGAAGTGGCAGACCACCTCACACTTCGGGTCTTCGTCCCGGAGCTTTACCAGCTCTTTGCGGCCAAGGCTGAGGAGCATATCCTTCGTGCGCTCCTCGCTGCAGTCGCACTGATACTTCACCTCGCGGGTATCGAGGACCTGCGGGTCGAAGCCCGCCATTGCCAGCTCCATCATATCCTGCGGGGTCTTCCCTGCCCGGAGCATCTCGGTGACGGAAGGCATGGCGGCGATGTTCTGCTCCAGACGGGTGATCTCGGCATCGGTCGCGCCCGGCAGGAGCTGCAGCAGATAGCCGCCGGCGCAGGCGATGGACAGATCCTTGTCCACCAGAACGCCCAGCGCACACACGGTAGGGATCTGCTCGCTGTAGGCGTAGTAGCTGGTGATGTCCTCGGCGATCTCACCGGACACCAGCGGCACCTGACCCACCGTCGGCTCCTTCTGGAGCTTGTTGTCCCGGATGACGGTCAGAACACCGTCTTTGCCGACTGCGCCGCCCACGTCCAGATGTCCGTTCTCCTTTGCGGGAAGCTCGACCAGCGGGTGGTCGATGCAGCCTTTGACGTTGCCGTGTGCGTCGGTGCAGGCGATGACGACGCCAGCCGGGCCGCCGCCGGACACGCGCAGGGTGATGGAGTCGCCATCATCCTTGAGCATCGCGCCCATCAGGGAGACACCGGTGAGCAGACGGCCAAGGGCTGCGCTGCAGGTGGCGCTGGTGGTATGCAGCTTTTCTGCCGTGCGAACGATCTCAGTGGAGTCCACGCCGCAGAACACGACACCGCCGTTTTCAGAAATGCCGCGGATAAGATTCGACATATTATTGTTCCTCCAGTTGGGTATACTGTTTGACTGCGCAGAAGAAATAGCGCTCGCTCTCGTCGGTCAGAGGGCCAAAGCTCTCGCCGTCGCAGACACTTTCCAGCGCAAAACCATGCTTTTCCAGAGCGGCGCGGATGGTGTCGAGGTCGTAGGTGTACTCGTAGAACTGCTCGTGGAAGTGCTCCCCCGTCTCGCGGTAGTCGATGTCCACGCTGATCTCCACCCGGCGGTCGGCGGCGCTGTAATGGTTGCGCCAGACGCAGGAGGCGTCCTCTTCTTCAAACGTAAAGACATTTTCGCCCAGCACGTTCTGGTGCTTATAGGGCGTGTTCATATCGAACAGGAGCACACCGCCTTTTTCCATAAAGAAACCGGCGTTGGCGATGGCTTTGTCCAGGTCCGGGATGTGGTTGAAGGTGTCGAAGGTGGACACCGCACCCCGGATGGTGCCGTAGAGGTCGAGCTTGAGCAGGTCCTGCCGCAAAAGAAGCAGGCCGCCGGAAAGGCCAAGCTGCTCAGCCTTGTCCCGGACGACGCAGAGCATCTCCTCCGACTGGTCGATGCCGATCATATCGTAGCCCGCCTGCGTGAGCATCAGGGTCAGCTCTCCTGTCCCGCAGCCCAGGTCTGCGAGGATGCCGTCATGGATACCGTGGGCTTCCAGCTCTTTTTTGATGTGGGCATACAGGGCCTCGTAGTCGGCCTCGCCGTTGAACTCATCGTAAAAATAAGCAAATTCGTTGTAAGCCATTGCGTTACTCCGCGTCCTCTGCGTTTGCCTCGTACTCGGCGGCGACGGCTGCGTTCAGCACAGCCTGCAGCTCCGGAATGCCGTAGCCGCTCTCGCCGCTGGTCAGCACCACCTTCTGGCAGCCGTAGGGCAGGCAGAGCTTCTCGAACTCCTCCTGCGTCTGGGCCAGCTGGCTCTTCTTGAGCTTGTCGGCCTTGGTCAGGGCCACGACGAAGGGGATGTTGTGGTAGTGGAGATAATGCAGCATCTGGATGTCGTCGGCGCTGGGGGCGTGACGGCAGTCGATGAGCTGGACCAGCAGGGTGTGGTGGCGCTGAGCCTCGAAGTAGCTGTTGATGAGGTCGTCCCAGCGCTCACGGTCGGCGTTGCTCACCTTGGCATAGCCGTAGCCGGGCAGGTCCACGAAGTAGCAGTCATCCACCGCGTAGAAGTTGATGGTAGCCGTCTTGCCCGGCGTGCTGGACACGCGGGCGAGATTCTTGCGGTTGCAGAGCTTATTGATGAGGCTGGATTTGCCCACGTTGGAGCGGCCGGAGAAGCTCAGCTCCGGGCGGTCACTCTCGGGCAGCTGGCTGGAAATGCCGTAGCTTGCAATGAAATCCGCTTTGTTATAGTTCATAGCTTCGCTCCTTTCGTCTCAGCAGACCGCGCCCGGCTGCGGCTTTTCAGCCGTCTGCGGCAGGGCCGCAGTCTCAGCAGGCTTTACCTTCCTGGTGCGGGGGTGGCCCGCAGACACCGTCTTGGGCTTGAGGAGGGCTGCGGCGAGGACCTGCGACAGATTGGACATGGGCAGGAACTCGATGTTCTTCTTGACCTCGTCGTCCACCTCGTACAGATCGGACACGTTGTCCTTCGGGATGAGAACGGTCTTCATCCCCTCGCGGTAAGCGGCCATGCTCTTCTCGCGGAGGCCGCCGATGGGAAGCACATTGCCGTGGAGGGTGATCTCACCGGTCATGGCCACATCGCCCCGCACCGGGATGCCGGACAGGCAGGAGATGAGGGCCGTGGTCAGGGTGACGCCGGCAGAGGGGCCGTCTTTGGGGACTGCTCCCTCCGGGGCGTGGATGTGCAGGTCGCACTTCTTGAGGCGCTCGGAGTCGATGCCGTACTCTGCGGCATGGACGCGGGCATAGGTGATGGCCAGCTGGGCGCTCTCCTTCATCACGTCGCCCAGAGAACCGGTGACGGTGATCTTGCCGCTGCCGTTGTCGATGACCTGCACCTCGATGGGCAGGGTCTCGCCGCCGATGCTGGTCCATGCCAGACCGTTGGCGATGCCGATGGCGTTGGTGCGGTTGAGGAACTCGGGCTTGACCATGCGGGGTCCCAGCAGCTTTTCGAGGCTGGTGCCGGTGACGGAGACACTCTCCGCCTCGCCGGAAGCAATTTTCCGGGCGCACTTGCGCAGGACGCTGGTGATGGTACGCTCCAGATTGCGGACGCCGGCCTCGCGGGTGTAGCCGTCGATGATGCCGTAGAGGGCGCTCTGAGAGAAGGTGACCTTGCCGGTCAGGCCGCAGGCATCCAGCTGCTTGGGGACCAGATGCTTCCGGGCGATGTTGTACTTCTCCACCCGGGTGTAGCTGGGCAGCTCGATGACGTCCATGCGGTCGCGCAGCGGGCCGGGGATGGCGCTGAGGTCGTTGGCCGTGGTGATGAAGAGTACATGGCTCAAATCAAACGGCATATCGATGAAATGGTCGTTGAAGGTGCTGTTCTGCTCGGGGTCGAGGGCTTCCAGCAGAGCGGCCGCCGGGTCGCCCCGGAAGTCGCCTGCCAGCTTGTCGATCTCGTCCAGAAGCATCAGGGGGTTCGAGCTCTTGGCAGAGATCATGGCGTTGATGATCTTGCCGGGCATCGCGCCGATGTAGGTGCGGCGGTGGCCGCGGATCTCGGCCTCATCCCGCACGCCGCCGAGGCTGATGCGGACATACTTGCGGTTCAGGCTTTCGGCGATGGAGCGGGCGATGCTGGTCTTGCCGACACCCGGAGGGCCGACGAGGCAGATGATCTGGCCCTTCACGTCGGGGGCCAGCTTGCGGACGGCCAGCACCTCGAGGATGCGATCCTTGACCTTCTTCAGGCCGTAATGGTCCCGGTCCAGCACGCGCTGGGCCTTGGCGATGTCCAGATCGTCCTCGGTGAAGGTGTTCCAGGGCAGGTCGAGGCAGGTGTCCAGATAGGTGCGGATGACCGTGCCTTCCTGATTGCTGCTCTGCATTTTGGAGAGGCGGTCCACCTCTTTGAGAAGCTTCTTTTCCCGATCCTCGTCCAGATGGAGGGCCGTGATCTTCCGGCGGTACTCCTCGGCCTCGGCGGTGGTATCGTCGTCCTCGCCCAGCTCCTCGCTGATCATGTGGAGCTGCTCGTGGAGGTAGTAGTCGCGCTGGTTCTTGTCCATCGCCTCGTCTACCTTCTGGGCGATCTCCTTATCGATCTCGAGCATCCGGCGCTCCCGGTGCATCTTCTCGATGAGCAGATGCAGACGGCCCATCAGGGTGCCTTCGTCCAGAATGGCCTGTTTATCCTCGAAGCGGAACAGGAGGTTGGCCGGAATGTACTCGGACAGGAAGGCGGCGTCGGTGCTGGTGGTGATGGCAAACACCACGTCCTTGCCGATGTGGGGGTTCAGAGCCAGCAGGTCGTCAAAACTCTTTTTGACGTTGCGGACGAGGACGTCCGCCTCCGGCAGTTCCTCGGGCTTCGCCATCTTGACCGGGGCCGGGCGGACGGTGGCCAGCAGGAAGCTGCCGTCGTCCTCCATCTCGGAGAGTTTGGCGCGGTATTTGCCTTCGACCAGAATGCGGACGAGGTCGTCCGACACCCGCATCACCTGCTTGACCTCGGCCACGACGCCGTAAGTATAGAGGTCGGCGGCCTTGGGGTCTTCGACCTTCATCTCTTTCTGTGCCACGAGGAAGACGTCAGAGTTGTTGCTGACGGCCCACTCCACGGCGGCGATGCTCTTCTCGCGGCCCACCTCGAAGTGGAGCAGATTGTTGGGGAAGACCACCAGCCCGCGCAGGGCGATGGCCGGAAGGTGGAGGACGCTCCGCTCCACCTTGACCGTAACTTTTTCAGACATAGTACAAAACCTCCCAGCCGTCCCTCGGATGCGAGTCATCCATAAGGGCGGCTTTTTTGTAGGGTCATATCAAATCTATCATTTTATTATAGCGAAAAATGTTTGCAGATGCAACTGTTCAGCGCTTTTCCCGGGTGTTGTAGCCCAGTCTGCCCAGTGCGGGCAGGATGGCCCGGAGGGTCAGCGACGTGAGGGCGCCCATGACGAGGCCCAGCACCAGCATCACCGGCGCATAGTACAGCGACATGGCCGAGGACAGGATGAGCCCCGCGCCAAGCAGCTGGCCGATGTTGTGGGACAGTGCGCCGCAGACCGACAGGATGAACCATGTAGGCCGGAACGGGAGCTTATAGTAGAGCACCCACATCACCAGCAGGGACAGCAGTCCGCCGCAGAGCGAGAGGAAGCCTGCCGTCCAGCCGGAGACGAGAAAGACGAACAGCGCCTTGAGCAGGTCGAGATAGAGCGCCTGCCGCGCCCCCATGAAGAACAGTGCATACATCACCACGATATTCGCAAGGCCCAGCTTCATGCCCGGCGCAAGGCCCGGGATGACCAGTGTGCCTTCGATGAAGGAAAGAGCCATCGCCAGCGCGAACAGCAGGCCGGAAAGTGCGATCTCGTGTGTTTTCTTCGGGTCATGGTTTCGGTTTGCCATCGGCTCTCCCCCTTTGCTGCATCGGTCATTCTTCGCCGCCGGCGGTCTGCTCGTACTGCTCCTGCTCTTCGACAGCGGCTTCCCATGCGGCGAAAAGCTCATCCTGATGGAAGCGCAGGTCGCTGAGCTCGTCGCTCTTTTCCCGCAAAAGCTGGGGGTCGTTGTAGACTTCCGGCGAGTTTATCTCGTTTTCCAGCTCCACTTCGCGGGCGCCGCAGGCTTCCATCTCGTCCTCGCAGGCTTTGATCTTAGCGCGCAGCTCGGCCCGGCGGCGGCGCTGCTCTTTGCCGTAGCCCGCCTTGGCGGGTTCGCTGCTCTTCTCGGCCACGGGGGCAGGAGCGGCGCGGCCCATCAGGGCGTCATAGCTGGGGTAGATGACCGCCTTGCCGTCCTCGAGGTAGAGGATGGGGCAGGCCAGACTGTTCATCAGGTGGCGGTCATGGGTGACGAGGAGCAGCGTGCCAGTGTAGGCCATCAGCGCCTCGGTCAGGTTCTCGCGGGTGTAGATGTCCAGATGGTTGGTAGGCTCGTCCAGGAACAGCAGGTTCGGGCGTTCCAGCACGATCTCTGCAAAGCGCAGTCGGGCCAGCTCGCCGCCGGACAGGGCCTCGCAGGGCTTGAAGACCGTCTCGCCCCGGAAGCCCAGCTTTGCCAGATGGCTGCGGACTTCCAGCTCGGTCATCCGGGGGTACTTGTTCCAGATGACGTCGATGACGCGGCCCGCGCCGATGCGGTTCTGCTGCTGGGCGAAGATGCTGGGCCGTGCGCCGGTGCCAAGGCGCACCATGCCGCCGGAGGGGCGGCGCTTGCCGTCCAGCACCTGCATCAGGGTGGATTTTCCTGCACCGTTGGGGCCGGCGATGATGAGCCGCTGGCCGCGGCAGACCGTATAGGTGAAGGGCTCCAGCAGGGTGCGGTCGCCGATCTTAATGGTCAGGTTCTTGAGCAGCACCAGCTCATTCCACGGCTCCACGTCGTATTCGAAGCGGAACTTGAGCTGGTTGGTCTCGTCCTGAGGGGCCTCGGTGATCTCCAGCTTTTCCAGCTGCCTGCGGCGGCTCTGGGCCATCTTGGTGGTAGAGGCGCGGACGAGGTTGCGGTCGATGTAGTCCTGTAATTTTTCAGCCAGCGCCACGTCGGCGTCATGCTGCTTCTGGCGCAGGGCGTCGGCGGCTTCCTTCTGGGGCAGATAGGCCGAGAAGTTGCCCTTATAGGTGGTCATGGTCTGGAACGAGACTTCCCAGATCTTGGTACAGACGTTGTCGAGGAAATAGCGGTCGTGGCTGACCACCAGAACGGCACCGGAGTAGCCCTTGAGGTAGTTTTCCAGCCACTCCATGGTGGCGAAGTCCAGATGGTTCGTGGGCTCGTCCAGAATGAGGACGTCCGGCTTCTCGAGGAGGAGCTTGGCCAGACGGAGACGGGTCAGCTCACCGCCGGAGAGAACGCCCACATTCTTGCTCCAGGTATCCTGCGCAAAGCCCATGCCGGACAGCACCTTCTTGATGTTGACGTCCATGTTGTAGCCGTCGGCGGCGTCGATGATGTTCTGCAATTCGTCGTGCTTTTCGAGAAGGGCGGCATCGTCGGGAGAGGCCGCCATCTTCTTTTCCAAGATCTGCATCTGGGCCATGGCGTCCAGCACAGGGGCGAAGGAAGAGCGCATCTCCCCATAAATATCCAGCGTGACATCGAGCTTTGCGTTCTGCTCCAGATAGCCCAGCGTCACGCCGTGGGTCACGCTGAACTCTCCGTCATAGTCGGTGTAGACGCCGGTCAGGATTTTGAGCAGGGTCGTCTTGCCTGCGCCGTTCTGGCCCACGATGCCGATGCGGTCTTCTTTTTCCACGCTGGCGCTCACGTCGTGCAGGACGACTTTCTCGCCAAAGCTCTTTCCGAGTTTTTCCAAATGAATCAGCATATCGTTCTTCCGTGTTCTTTTCCAGTAGGGTGGATAGGGACATTCCCGCCGTTACAGCTGATGACGGCGGTGCTTGAGGCCGAGGTTCGCCAGCTCTTCCGGCTCCATCACCAGCGGGTAGAGCTCTTCCAGCGAGGCGATCTCGTAGGTGGGGCTCACCTTGCCCGGGTTCTCGGCGTGGCCGGGGTTGAACCAGCAGGTGTCGAGGCCCGCGTTCACGCCGCCCTGAATGTCGCTGGTGAGGCCGTCGCCCACCACCAGGACGTGCTCCCGGTTCTCCACGCCCAGAGCGCGGAGGGCGGAGTCGAAGATGCGGCGGCTGGGTTTCTCGCTGTCCAGCTTCTCGGAGACGAAGACGTCCTCAAGGTAGGCCCCGACGCCGGATTCTGCCACCCGGCGGCTCTGCACCTTCTCGAAGCCGTTGGTCACAATGGCCAGCGTCGCCACCTCGGAAAGCTCCCCGAGGACGTCCAGCACATTGGGGGTCATCAGGTCGGGGTGGGAGGACAGGTGGTCGAGGTAGCAGCGGTTCATCTCCACGCCGTCACCGGCTGCGTTGATGGCCTTGAGGAAGCGGGTGAAGCGCTCCCCCATCAGCTTGTCGCGGCGTATCTGGCCCTTTTCCAGCTGACGCCACAGCTCCGAGTTGATGTCCCGGTAGGTCTGCACCGTCCCGGCGTCCGGCTCGATGCCGTATTCCACCAGCGTCTCAGCCAGCGCCTTGTTCTCGGCGGCATCAAAGTCCAGAAGCGTATTGTCTGCATCGAAGAGGATGCAATAATATTTTGCCATGTTTCTTTCCCTTCTCTATCATTTTTCGAGCCGCCTGCCGCCTTGAGCGGGCGCGGCTGCGATGCGGTTTGAGAACAGCGAGAAGCCAGCCCCGCCCGGCAGAGCTGGCTTCTCGTATTTTTATCATTCCAACGTCATTTCATAGGCTTCGTCGTCGGACTGGTCCGGCAGGTTCCCGCTGCACTTACAGCGCGGCGTGCAGGCGCACTCTTTTGCGATGCACTTTGCCATCTGCTCCTCCGTCACGCCGTTCTCGACGTTTTCCCAATCCATGTCGTAGTAGTCCACGCTGCCGTCGGTCACATCTTCTGCGCCGGGCAGGCCGAGGACTCGCATTTCTTCACGGAACATCCGCTCGCCTCCTCTCGGCTCAGCCTATGCGGCTGCGCAGAGGAAGGTGCGGGGCGTCATTCTGCCTTACTTTCGGCTTCCTTGCTGGCGGAGGCTTCCGACTTGCTTTCGGCCTTGGATTCTGCTTCGCTCTCGGCCTTGGACTCAGCTTTGCTCTCGGCCTTGGATTCTGCCTTAGACTCAGCCTTACTTTCGGACTCCGACTCTGCCTTGGAGCTGCCAGACGACGTGCTGGACGATGCCGACGACGAATTGCTGGTGCTGTGGGAAGAGCTGCCCGAACTTGCAGAGGAAGACGAAGAGGATGTACTGCCGGAAGAACCGGCATGGGACGAGGACGAACTGCTGGTGGAGCCGGACTCGCTGGTCACACCGCTGCCGATGGTGATGGTCAGGGTGTTGCTGCTCACCTTGCAGTCGTTGTAGGTGACGACGGCGTGGATCTTATAAGAAGCGTTGGCCATGGAGCTGTCCACCACCACGGTGATGCTGGACTTGCCGGCGGCCTGCGTGACCTCCTGACCGTTGGCGTACCAGCGCAGGTTCTCGGTCTTGGCGTACTTGCCGCTCAAGGCAGCCTTGAAGGTATAGGAGCTGCCCACAGCGCCCTTGCCCTCGCTGGTGATGTGGACGGAGGCCGTGCCGAAGACTGCCGTGACGTCCAGATTCTGCTTGAAGTCGGTGTCGGTGCGGGTCTTGCTGGTGAGGCCGTCGCTCCACTTGACGAAGACGTGGCCCTCCGCCGGGACAGCGGTCACGGTGATGGATTTGTCGGGGTCGGTGACGGTGTAAGTCACAGAGCTGTTGCCGGTGTCATTGCCGACGCTCAGAGTGCCGCCGCCGTTCTTGTCCACACGGTAGCGGGCCTCGAACTTTTTGTCTTCGCTGGTGCTCTCGCTCGAAGAGCTCTCCGAGCTGCTGGCGCTCTCGGCCTGACTCTCGCTGGAGCTGACAGCCTCCGAGCTGGGAGCGGCCACGGCGGAGCTGGGGTTGGAGACATACTCCATGGTGCGGGTGGGGATGTTGTTGGTGTCGGGGCGGCGGTCCTCGGTCTGCAGGGCGTGGGTGCGGAGATAGTTCAGCACTGCCTTGAGGCCGGCGCTCTTGAGGTGGATGTCGCCGCTGGTGTAGTAGTCCGCGATGCCGTAGCCGTCGCTGCCCTTGAGGGCCTCGGCGGAGTTGAGGAAGCGGACGCCCAGCTGCTCGCACAGATCCAGAAGGGCCATGTTGAAGTCGTCGATCTTGGCCTGATCCATGTGGGGGTAGTTGGAGTGGTCAGCCGGGACCGGCGGCACCGTGTTGACGATGATGTCGGTGTAGGGGTAGCTCTGCTGGATGGCCTGGATGAGGGCCGTGTAGTGGGCGATGAAGTCCGGGACTTCCATCCCGGTGTCGTTGGTGCCGAAGGTCATGACCACACGGCGGGGCTTCATCATGGCCACCGCCTGAGGGATGGTGTAGTGGTTGGAATCCTTCTTAAAGGTAACGATGCCCTCGTTGAGCGCGACCTGGGTGCCGATGCCCTCTTTGGCGCAGAACTGCTGCAGGGAGATGAGGCCGTTGTTATAGAGGCGGACGGTGTTGGAATCGCCCAGAAAAAGGGTGTCGTTCAGATAGTCCGTGCCGGCGTCGGCGGTCTCCGTCAGCAGAGCGGTGGAGGCGTTGTCGATCTGGTAGTGGCCCGACAGGTCTTCGCCGGGGGTGGGGTCTGCCACAGACTCCGAGACGGAGGGGGCAGGCTCCTCGCCGCCCTTTTTGAGGAGGGTGGTGGTGATGCCGAAGGTCAGCAGCACCGCCAGCACGCAGAGGATGCAGACCAGAACAGCCCGATGCTGCATGGGAGTCATGGTTTCGTTTTGTTGTTGTTTTTTTCGACTCATAGATTCAGTCCCTCTCGTTTCAGGAATGGGAAGGCTCGTCCACCGGGCGGAGAGCCCAGTCCGTCAGCTCTTTGCAGTCAGCGGCCATGAAGACCGGCGCAAAGGGGGCGACCTCTTCCCTGCCGCCGTAGCCGTAGAGCACAGCGGCGGCGTCCAGGCCGCAGTTCACAGCGCCCTGCATATCGTCCCGGCGGTCGCCCACCATCAGCACCCGCTTGCCCTGCATGACGGGCTGGGCGAGGACGTGGCGGATGACGTCGGTCTTGTTGTCGCGGCTCTCATCCATGGACGCGCCGCCCACGAAGGAGAAGTAAGGCGCAAGGCCCTGCTCTTCGAGGATGGGCCTCACAACGTCGGTGGGCTTGCAGGTGGCCGTGCAGAGGGTCAGACCCGCAGCCTTGAGACGGCCCAGCATCTCCACCACGCCGGGGTAGACACCGCCCTCGTGGCAGCCCTTGGCGGCGTAGCTCACGCGGTAGCGCTTCGTGGCCTCCTCGATTTTTGCAGGGTCGGAGAAATGCTCGCCGAAGCTCTTGCGGAGGGGCGGGCCGATGTAGCGGCCAAGGTCGCTCCGGGCGACGTCAACGCCCATGGAGCGGAAAACTTCTTCCAGTGTATTGAGAATGCCGGGGGCGGAATCGATGAGCGTACCGTCCACGTCAAACAGGATCGCATCGTAGTGCAGCAAGGTCAGGTTCCCCTTTCTCTTTGGATAAACATTATATAGTATAGCACAGATTTCGATATTCAGCAATTCCAACAAAACACTTTTCCGACTTTTATACATATTTTTAGGCAGCCCCGCCCCGGAAAGCAAAAACCGCCCACCCATTGCGGGCGGGCAGTCGCATTTTGACATCAGCTCTCGGTGGTGGTGCTGTTCCCCGTCGAGGGGTAGTAGAGGTTGTTGGCGATGAATTCCAGCTTCTCTTTCAGAACCAGCTCAAGGTTCGCCACGGCGTGGACCATGTTGGTGGCGGAGTCGTTGACTTCCAGCAGCTTGCACAGGTCCAGCTCCTCCATGCTGAGGGCGGCTTTCATCTTCTGGGTCTCGGCGCAGAGGATGTGGCTCAGGGCCGACTCCTGCAGAGCGATGCTCTCCATCAGGTCAACGACGGCCTGGTCGAAGGAAACTCTCGGCAGCGCGGGGCAGCCGCAGGAAACGCAGGGGGTGCAGTTGGTGGTATCAGCCATAAGAAGGACCTTCCTTTCTATAATAGGGATCGGGCGCAGTCCATCCTATGTGCCTCGCCGCCCGGATGTCACTCCGGCTTTGCGCTCTTCTGTACCTTCTCGATGGTGTCGCGGTAGCCGCCGGAGCCGTACTGGATGCAGCGGTTGATGCGGCTGATGGTGGCGGTGCTGATCTCCACCGCCTTTACGATCTGGTCGTAGGTGCTGCCGCCGAGCAGGAGCTTGGCCGCTTCCAGACGCTGGGCCATATCGGAGATCTCCTTGACCGTGCAGAGGTCTTCGAAGAAGTTGTAGCACTCTTCCCTCGTCTCAAGACTCAGGATCGCGTCGAACAGTGCGTCGGTGGTGGGGTTTCTTCTGGGGTTCTTGTCCGCCATAGCTGCCTCCTTTAGGGCAAAGTGCCGCAGGGTGCGGCACGGGTCTTTCTATTACTCTGTTACTTTAGCACTTGAAAGTATAAAAGTCAAGTGTTCGGTCTTTCTTTCCGGGAGTTTAGCAGATTTCACCTGTGGAGGCATTCAGTTTTATTCATCTCACATCTGAACAAAAATCGCCTAAATTTTCTTAATCTCTCCCCCTCAAAAATGGCACAGTCTCCTAACTTGCCCAAAATATATTGACAAATTATGAAATCAGGACTAAAGTATACACAATCATTCGGCAAATGCAATGAACAGGACATGACTTTTCGCATTCCCTGCGCTCAGAGAGCCGCCATTCCGGTGCAAGACGGCAGCACAGTGCGATCAGCCCTCACCTGCGAGCAGCCTGTGCGAACCCGCTTGCGGCAGTAGTGCATGGCCGTTCAGCCCACGTTACAGGGCGGCGTATCGGCGGCAGAATGCCTGTACGCGCAAGCGGCTGCTCCCGAAAGCAGCAAACGAAGTGGTACCGCGGAGAACGACCGGTGCAGATGCACCGTTTGGCCTTCGTCTTCGAGGAAGATGGGATACATTTTTGTGTCTCTATCTTTCATGAGGACGGAGGCTTTTTTCACCCCTCCGGGCCGTTTCGCCTGCCCTGCTTTTGGGCACAGCCGTCCTGCTTCGGCCATTGCCGGTGTGAAAGAAAGGAAAGAGGTAAAAGAAATGAATACGCTGGTCATCGTTTTGATCGCAGCCGTGTGTCTGTTCGGCGCTTATACGCTGTATGGCCGCTGGCTGGCCAACAAGTGGGGCATCGACCCCACCGCCAAGACCCCCGCAGTCGTCCACGAGGATGGCCGTGACTATGTCCCCACCAACGGCTGGACCGTGTTTGCACACCAGTTCAGCTCCATCGCCGGTGCAGGCCCTGTCACCGGTGCCATCCAGGCTGCTGCTTTCGGCTGGCTGCCTGTCCTGCTGTGGGTGCTGCTGGGCGGCATCTTCTTCGGCGCTGTCACCGACTTCGGCGCTCTGTACGCTTCCGTCAAGAATGACGGCAAGAGCATGGGCATGCTGATCGAGAAGTACATCGGCAAGACCGGCCGCAAGCTGTTCCTGCTGTTCTGCTGGCTGTTCTGCGGCATCGTCATTGCAGCGTTTGCTGACATGGTGGCCGGAACCTTCAACGCCTTCGGCGCCGACGGCGCTCTGGTGGAGGCTGCTCAGACCAACGGCGCTGCCGGTATGGTCTCCATCATGTTCATGGTCTTCGCTGTCGTCTTCGGCCTCATCCAGAAGAAGTTCAACTTCTCCGGCTGGAAAGAGAGCGTCATCAGCATCGTTTTCATCGTGCTGTCCTTCGTCATCGGCGCAAACCTGCCCCTCATTCTGGGCAAGGCTGCATGGAGCTACATCACCTTCGTCTACATCTTCTTTGCCGCAGTTCTGCCCATGTGGCTGCTGAAGCAGCCCCGTGACCACATGACCACCTTCATGTTCGTGGCCATGATCGCCGGTGCCGTTGTGGGCCTGCTGGTCGCTCATCCCACCATGAACCTGCCCGTCTTCACCGGTTTCACCAACGAGAAGCTGGGCACCATGTTCCCCATCCTGTTCGTCACCGTGGCCTGCGGTGCTGTCTCCGGCTTCCACAGCCTCGTCTCTTCCGGCACTTCCTCCAAGACCGTCGAGAACGAGAAGGATATGCTGAAGGTCGGCTATGGCGCCATGATCCTCGAGAGCCTGCTGGCTGTTCTGGCTCTCTGCGTCGCCGGTGCTGCTGCCGCTGCTGACGGCACCCCCGCCGCCGGCACTCCCTTCCAGATCTTCAGCCGCGGCGTCGCCGGTTTCTTTGAGATGTTCGGTGTCCCCGCTTATGCCGCTACCGTCTTTATGACCATGTGCGTTTCCGCACTGGCTCTGACCAGTCTGGATGCCGTGGCCCGTATCGGCCGCATGAGCTTCCAGGAGCTGTTCAGCGTGGACGACATGGAGCACGCTGAGGGCTGGCGCAAGCTGCTCTGCAACGTCTACTTCTCCACCTTCATCACTCTGGTGTTCGGCTTCATCCTGACCAAGATCGGCTACGCCAACATCTGGCCCCTGTTCGGTTCTGCAAACCAGCTGCTGAGCGCTCTGGTCCTGTCTACCCTGTGCGTCTTCCTGAAGGTCACCGGCCGCAGCAACAAGATGCTCTTCCCCCCGCTGATCATCATGCTCTGCGTCACCTTCACCGCTCTGGTGCAGCGTCTCATGGCTATGGTCAAGGCCATCAGCAATGCCGCTGCTGTCACCATCCCTGCCGGTGAGACCACTTGGGGCGCTGTGTTCATCGCCAACGGCCTGCAGCTCATCCTGGCTGTCCTGCTGATCGTTCTGGGCCTGAACATCGTGTTCCACTCCTTCTCCGCCTACAAGAAGGCAGAGCACAACAGCGAGGCCAAGGCCTGATCCATTGACCGCTGCTGACTGAATAAGCGCAAAGCGCCGCTGACGGCTTCTGAACCGTCGGCGGCGTTTTTGTTTGCTCTTATTGTGTGGTGGTGATGGTTTTCCCCTGCTCTGGCTGGATACGCGGCAATGCGGGGTGTCGTCCGGTGCGTAGATGGAGTCGGTAGTTTCTCTGAGGACCGTCCGCTGGGGTGGGACCCTGTTGCCGAAGGCAATAGGGCGGGCGATGGAATGGCCTCTCCGTCACGGCTACACCGTGAGGGCAGCCGTGCTTTCATACAACCTCTCAGTCTGCTTCGCAGACAGCTCCCCTAGTAGGGGAGCCTCTGGCGAAACCGTTCACTTTGCGGGGACTGCCAAAGCCTCCCCTCGGTAGGGGAGGTGGCAGCGCGTCAGCGCTGACGGAGAGGTTGAGTCCAGCAGCGGCTCACGGTCAGGCTTCCCTTCGTACAACCTCTCAGTCTCACTTCGTTCGACAGCTCCCCTAGTAGGGGAGCCTCTGGCGAAGAGGTCAAGCTTTACGAAATGCCAAGGCCTCCCCTCGGTAGGAGCAACAGCGACGACTGTAGCGGAGCCGACCGCTGCCAGCTGCGGATGCTGGGAGCCGCAACCCGGTCACCGTGTCCGAAGAGAAAGCTACCGACTCCTGTATAGCTGTCGTGGAGCAATACATCCATCCTCAGTTTCCCTTACAAACACCAACAAAAAGAGCCGCAGCGCCCTGTTACAGGCACTGCGGCTCTCGTATGCTTTAGCAGTAGAAGCTGGCTTACTTCACCATGCTTGCGACTTCAGCAGCGAAGTCGTCAGAACGCTTCTCCAGGCCCTCGCCCTTGACGAAGTGGGTGAACTTGATGACCTTGATGTCGCCGCCCAGGTCCTTTGCGACCTTGGCAGTGTACTGACCAACGGTCATGTCGCCGTCCTTGACGAACTCCTGATCGACCAGGCAGTTCTCCTTGAAGTACTTCTTGATCTTGCCCTCGATCATCTTCTGCTTGACAGCGTCGGGCTTGTTGGCGTTCTTGGGGTCGTTTGCCATCTGAGCGAGGAGGATCTCCTTCTCCTTGGCGACGACCTCAGCGGGGACAGCAGCCTCATCGACGTAGCTGGGGTTGGCAGCTGCGACCTGCATGGCAACATCCTTGCCGTATGCAGCGAACTCGTCCTTAGCCTCGATGCCGTTGGTGGTCTCGAAGTTGACCAGGATGCCGTGGGTGCCGCCGCCGTGGACGTATGCAGAGCAGACGCCCTCGTAACGGACGAAACGGCGGACCTTGATGTTCTCCTTGATGACCAGGATGAGGTTCTTCAGAGCCTCATCGACGGTCTCGCCGCTCTCGGTCTTGCATGCCATCAGAGCCTCGACATCAGCGGGGTTCTGCTTCATGATGACCTTGGTGGCCTCCTTGACGAAGGCGACGAACTTGTCGTTCTTGGCGACGAAGTCGGTCTCGGCGTTGACCTCGATGACGACGCCCACCTTGCACTCGGGGCAGTAATCAGCATAGACCATGCCCTCGGCAGCCACGCGGCTTGCCTTCTTGGCGGCGGTAGCCAGACCACGCTCACGCAGGATCTCGATCGCCTTCTCGAAGTTGCCGTCAGCCTCGGTCAGAGCCTTCTTGCACTCCATCATGCCGCAGTCGGTCTGCTTGCGCAGTTCCATAACGTCCTTTGCAGAAATAGCCATTTTTGTAGTCTCCCTTACACGTTATTTCACGGGTTTGTTCTGTACAGCCAGAAATCAGGCGTTGGCAGCTTCCTCAGCGGGAGCCTCCTGGTTGCCCTGCTTGCCTTCCAGAACAGCGTCAGCCATAGCGCCAGCGATCAGCTTGACAGCGCGGATAGCGTCGTCGTTGCCGGGGATGACGTAGTCGATCTCGTCGGGGTTGCAGTTGGTATCAACGATAGCAACGATGGGGATGTTCAGCTTGCGAGCCTCAGCAACAGCGATGCGCTCCTTGTGGGGGTCAACGATGAACATGGCCTTGGGCAGGGTCTTCATGTTCTTGACGCCGCCGAGGTACTTGTCCAGCTTCTCCATCTCCAGCTCGAGCTTGGCGACTTCCTTCTTGGGCAGCAGCTCGAAGGTGCCGTTGTCCTTCATGTTCTGCAGCTGAGCCATACGGTCGATGCGCTTGCGGATGGTGCGGAAGTTGGTCAGCATACCGCCCAGCCAGCGAGCGTTGACGTAGTGCATGCCGCAGCGCAGAGCCTCGTCACGGATGGACTCCTGAGCCTGCTTCTTGGTGCCGACGAACAGGATGTCGCCGCCCTCAGCTGCAACTTCCTTCACGTAGTTGTAAGCCTCGTCCAGCTTCTTCACGGTCTTCTGCAGATCGATGATATAGATGCCGTTGCGCTCGGTGAAGATATACTTCTTCATCTTGGGGTTCCAGCGGCGGGTCTGGTGACCAAAGTGAACGCCTGCCTCGAGAAGCTGCTTCATAGAAACGACTGCCATAGTAAAATTACCTCCAAAATTTGTTTTGCCTCCGCACACCGTGATCCACTGACATATCGGATGCCTGCGGACTGCCCTCCACTCGTCAGAGCACAAAAGGGCATAGTGATGCGTGTGTAATGCTAAGTAATAATAGCACAAACCTCTGGCCGTTGCAAGGGGTTTTCGTGCTTTTTTCTAAAAAGAATCGTAGTTTTTCGTCAATCTGCGCCCTCGGCGATGCTCTCGAGGCCCATCCGGCTCAGGGCATAGCCTTTGCCGAACATGAGGTCGTACTGGAGCAGCCAGTGCTCATCGCTCCACTTCTGCTGCAGGGGGGTCAGCTCGTTCGAGGCGGTGCCGTCCTTCTCCAGAATGGTGCCGCGGGTGTTGGCCCGGTAGGCGGCCCGGAGCTGACGGCCAAGGAACTGGAAGTAGGCGGGCTGACGCAGGCCGAACAGCTCCATCATCACCGGCGAGATGTCGTAGGCGGCGATGGTGCCGAGGTCCACCGCGCGGTCGGAATAGTTCGACCACATCAGCAGGGTGGTCTGATGGAGGCGGGGGTCGGCGCTGGAGCCGCTGGCATAGCCGCTGCGGGTGTAGATGTCGTAATTGGAATCGATGGGGTTGTAGTGGTCGCCCCAGAACACGAGGATGACCGGCTCGTCCACCTGCGAGAAGTAGTCCGTCAGCCTGCCCAGCATGGCGTCGGCGTCCCGGATGCCGGTGGCAAAGTCTTCCAGCGCACCCACGGTGCTGGCCTTGAGGCCCGCCGGGGCTTCGGTGACCTTCACCCGCTGGTCGTCGGGGTAGTTATCCTTATTATAATTGGTATGGTTCTGCATGGTGACGGCGTGGAGGAAGACGGGGGCGTCGGACTGGGCCTTCATGGTCTCGTACTGGCCGATGATCTGGTCTGCCATGGAGTCGTCGGTGACGAGGCCGGTGGTCCAGTAGTGGCGGCGCACCTTCTGGACGCCGTGCATCTTCTCGAGGCTGATGAAGTCGTCGAGGCCGAGGTTGGGGTAGGCCGTGTCGCGGCTCCAGTATCTGGCCCAGAAGCAGTGGACCGCCGCCGTCTGATAGCCTTCGGTCTTGAGGTAGCTGGGCAGGGCGAACATGGGTTTCGTCACGTGCTGCTGGTAGGGCTTGCTGCCGCTGGGCAGATAGGACACCGAGTAGCCCGTCAGGGCCTCGAACTCCACGTCACAGGTGCCGCCGCCGAAGCTGGGGCTGTAGACCCGGCCATAGGCGCTGGTCTGCTGCAGGGCGTGGAGGTTGGCCGAGACGTCGGTGTCGAACTGGAAGCCGTACTGTTCCAGCTCCGAGACGTCCCAGTAGGACTCGTCCATCACGTAGAGGATGGTGGGCTGCTTCACCTGTTCGTCTGCCGGGGTCTGGGCAGCGTAGGAGCCGGGGTAGACCGGGCTGGTGGTGTACTTCTCCCCTGCCTCCACGTCGTCGAGGATGGCGTTGATGGCCTCCTCAGAGTAATCCTCGGGCTTGTCGATCTCCAGATTCGTCAGGTTGGTGAGGAAGCTGGTGATGACGCCGTAATAGCGGTAGTAGCGGTCCTGCATCCATGCGTCGGGCAGGATGCCCAGCGACTGGGTGACGGCAGGCTGCAAAAACACCCCGAAGATGAGGGCGCAGGTGGCCGCTGTGCTGGCCGCGAAGCCCGCCAGACGCTGCACCCACGGCAGCTTCTGACGCCCCCGGTAGAGGAAGAAGGAGCCGACGGTCAGAGCCAGCACCACAACGCCGGAGACGACCATGCTCTTCTGGACGTGGATGCCCGCCGCGGAGGCCACGCCGGCGGCCTCGGACACCTGCATCAAGTCCCACGGGAGGAAGGGCTCGCCCCGGAGCTGCAGGATGTAAAAGTCCACCGTGGCGGGCAGACAGCCCAGCAGGGCCGACAGGAGGGTGGCCAGCGGGGCGAAGCGGGTGAGCCAGTCCACCGCCATCCAGACGAGGAAGAGCAGCCCCCACGCCAGCAGGTAGGCTTCTGCGTGGGGGAAGATGTACTGCACAAAGGTATCTCCGCTCAGGGCGCCGCGGGCGATGTACTCGGTGAGCAGCAGGAACAGAAGGGTGGCCACAGGCGGAAACAGCAGCCGCGCCCCATGCAGCCGGAGGGACGCAGCACTCGGATGGTGTGTCATAAAGAAGTTCCTTTCACTTCTGCGTTTTTCTTATTATTTGAGGCGGCAGACTCCGCCCCAGTCCTCTATTATAATCATCCCGCCTCCAAAATCCAGCCCTGACGGGCAAAAAACGGGTGAAAATCTTTCATCCGTTCAGCCACTGATGCAATTTATCCAGCAGTCCCCCGTGGGAGGGCGGCGGGGCGGGGATGTCCGTCCGCACGAGGATGGCGTCCAGACCGATGCGCTCGATGTCGGCCCACGGGATGGTCAGGGTCTCGTCCCGGCCCAGCAGTCCGAAGAGCCGGGGCCGCCCCAGCAGAAGCAAACTCCCGATGCGGGCCGTGTCGGCGTCCAGCTCCACATCGTCCACCCGGCCAAGGCAGGCCCCGTCCTTCAGCTGGACGACTTCCTTGCTGCACAGCTCCCGAAAGGTCATCTCCCCCGCCCCCTTACAGTCCCATCCTATGCCGGTGCGGGCCGGACGATGCAAAAGGGCTGGAAAATACTGCCCCGGATGTGCTATACTGGGCGCAGTGCGATCCCAACTTTTTTTAAAGAGGTATCATCGATGTATAAAAATATCGTGTTCGACTTCGGCGGCGTCATGGTGGATTTCGACCCCCACAAGTACCTCATCGACCTGTTCGGGAACCGGGGGCTGGAAGAGGAGGTCTACGACCTGACCTTCGGCAGCAGAGAATGGCGGCTGCTGGACGCAGGCCGCATCACCCGCCGGGAGGCCAACGAGCGGATGCTCGAGCGGGCCAGGGCCGTGGGCCGGGGCTTCGAGGTGGAGGGCGTGCTGGACGACTGGATGAGTATGCTCCGTCCCCGCCGCCGGATGCAGACGCTGGTGGAGCAGCTCAAGCAGCGCGGCTACTGCGTCTACTACCTGAGCAACATCCCCGAGGACGTGCTGGACCTGCTGATGCACCGGGACTTCGAGGGCCTCTTCGACGGCGGCGTGGCCTCCTGCGAAGTGAAGATCAACAAGCCCGACCCCCGCATCTATCAGGCCCTGCTGGACAAGTACCATCTCCGGGCCGATGAGTCCATCTTTATCGACGACCGGGCCGAAAACCTCGTAGCCGCCAGCGCTCTGGGCTTCGGCATCTACGAGATGCACAACGTCGGCACCCTGCTGCGCAGCCTGCCCACCTTCGGCGTCAGCCTCCACTAGAGAAGCCGTTTTCATAAGCATTGCACCCCGCCTATGAAAACAGCTTCTAACAGCAAAAGACCCCTGCCCGGCAAGGCCGTCGGGCAGAGGTCTTTTTTGCTGTGCAGAACTTACTTCTTCTCGTAGCTCTGGCAGTAGTGCGGGATGTCCACCTGCTGAGAAGAGCAGGTGCAGCGCTCCGTCACCGTGATCTCGGGCAAGTCACACTTGCAGCTCCCCACGTTGTGGCGGCACTCGCAGACATCACAGCGGACACCTGTGTTTTCCATTCATTCATCACCTCTTTGTCCCTAGGTTGCCCCAAAGACGCGGGATGATGCAGGATGGGCCGGTGTTATTTTTTACCAGTTGGCCAGATCAGCGCCCAGCTTGCGGCAGGCAGCCTGAGCGTCGTCGTCGGGCGTCTCGTTGCAGACGAGGCCCTCGTCGCTGAACAGCTGTGCGCCGTCCTCTTTGGCACGCTCGCACCAGTCGCGCATCCACTGGCCGTCGCCCCAGCCGTAGGAGCCGAACAGAGCCACCTTCTTGCCGTTCAGAGAGCCTTCGAGGCCCGCGAACATCGGCTCGAACTCGCTCTCCTCCAGCTGCTCAGCGCCCATGGCCGGGCAGCCGAAGGCCACCACGTCATACCCGCCCAGCTTTGCTGCGTCCATCTCGGCGCAGGGGACGATGGTGGCGGCAGCGCCTGCACCCTCCGCGATGCAGTTTGCCATGGTCTCGGTGTTGCCGGTCGCGCTCCAGAATACGATTGCTACTTTGCTCATAATATTCAGCCTCACTTTTGATTTATTGGGTTAGCTGCTTCTAACATTTTGCTCCATAAAAATGCGTCGGAAGCAGGCTCAGACGCATCTCTTCAGTTAGATTTCTCTAACTGTCCATAGGATACCACAGCGCCGCTGCTTTGTCAAGCGGTCACAGAGGCTAACTTTTCCAGAAGCCTTACCCCCCTCTCATCAGCCGGAACGCCACCGTCAGCACCCCCAGGATGACCGGCTGATGGAGCAGATAGAGCACCAGCGAGTGACGGCCCATCCAGCCCAGCGGCGGGCAGACCGACCTGCGCAGCGGCGCGAGGCGTCCGCGGCCCACGAGGTGGTGGAGGAAGTACCCCGCCCAGAACAGAAACAGCCAGGGCAGCAACGGGAAATAGTCGGTGGAGAAAAAGCTCTTCGGCATGAAGCCCAGATAGGCCGTGGTGTAGCTGGCGTAGAGGGCCTGCGGCAGGGCCAGACGCCCGCCCGGCAGGTTCCAGAAGCCGTTCATCGTCGGGTAGGTCACCCAGAACAGCAGGGCGCTGACGGCCACGCCCACGGCGGGCGGGACGCGGCGCAGCAGCGGGTCCAGCGCGGCGGTGAGGAGCATGGACGAGCCCAGCAGAGTCAGCACCCCGAACCACACCACGTCCTCGGGCAGGAAGAGCAGGGTGACGGCTGTGACCAGCGCCCCTGCCCCGAAGACGACAGCTCCCCGCCGGAACGGATGATGCCCCAGCGGCAGGCAGAAGCCCGAAAGCAGGATGAAGACCCAGCAGATGCTCTGCTGCCACACAAAGCCCGGGCGTCCGGTGTACCACTTCTGGGCCACGCCGAAGAGGAACACCACGTCCCACATCCCGTGGTAGAGCATCATGCTGATGAGGTCGAGTCCCCGCAGCTCGTCCAGAAGACGATAGCGGGCGGCAGTTTGCAGTTCCATAGAGTCCTCCTTCCCTCTCATAAGACTGGGGAGATCATCGCACAAAAAGACCTCCCTGCAAAGACAGGGAGGCCGCAGTGGTTCAACGCTTACTTCTCATCGCGGGGCAGCAGGCAGTTGAGCAGGATGGCCACGAAGGCAGCAGGCACGATGCCGCTCTCACCGCAGATGAGCTGGACGAACTGGGGGGTGTTGGCAAGGATCTTGGCGTTTGCACCCATGCCGTAGCCCACGCCCAGCGCCACAGAGACGATGGTCAGGGTGCGGGGAGTCATCTTCTCCTTGGTGATGAGCTGGATGCCCGACACCACGATGGAGGAGAACATCATGACGGCAGCGCCGCCCAGAACGGCCTGCGGCATGATGGAGATGAGTGCGCCCAGCTTGGGGATGAGGCCGCAGAGCATCAGGAAGATGGCGCCGGTGGCCAGTGCGCCCCGGTTGACCACCTTGGTCATGGCCACGAGGCCCACGTTCTGGCTGAAGGAGGTGTTGGGCAGGACGCCGAAGCAGGCGGCGACGGTAGAGCCGAGGCCGTCGCAGATGATGCCGCCGCTCAGCTCCTTATCGGTGGCCTCGCGGCTCATGCCGCCCTCCATGACGCCGGAGATGTCGCCCACCGTCTCTACGGCGGTGACGATGAACATGATCATGACGGGCAGGATGGCGCGGAGGTCAAAGACGATCTTGACCGGCACCAGCTTGGGGATGGCGAACCAGCTGGCCTCAGCGACCTTGTTCCAGTTCAGCACCCATGCTTTGGTGAACTCCACGCCGTCAGCAGTGACGCCGGTGGTGGGCAGGACGAAGCCCATGACGATGGCTGCCAGATAGCCCGCGACGATGCCCACGAGGATGGAGGAAGAGCTGAGGAAGCCCTTGGTCCAGTGCTTGAAGAAGAGGATGACCACCAGCACGAAGACGGCCAGCAGCAGGTTCTCCACCGAGCCGAAGTCCTTGGCTGCGTTGCCGCCGCCGAAGGAGTTGACGCCCACGGAGATGAGGGACAGGCCGATGGACAGCACGACCGTGCCGGTGACCACCGGCGGGAACAGCTTGCGCAGGGGCTTCAGAAAGACGCCCAGCACGCTCTCGAACAGGCCGCCCAGAATGGATGCGCCCATCATGGCGCCGTAGGCCGTGACGTCGCCGCCCATGGTGGCAGCCACGCTGTTGAACACGCCCAGAAAGCCCGAGCTGGTACCCATGATGATCGGCACTTTGCCGCCCACAGGGCCGAGGCCGTACAGCTGCACCAGCGTGACGATGCCCGCCACGAACATGGCGTTCTGCAGCAGGCTCACCTGCAGGTCTGCGAACTCACCGCCCGCGAGGCCGCAGGCGCTGGTGATGATGAGCAGCGGGGTGAGGTTGCCCACGAACATGGCGAACACGTGCTGCAATCCCAGCGGGACAGCGTGGCGCAGCGGCATTTTCGCCTCAAACTCATATGCCGAATTTTCCAGTTCAGCGCTTTTTATCATATCCTGGCTCCTTTACTTCACTTCAGGTTTTTGTAACAAGCATAGAAAATTATAGCAGACCGGAACCGGGAACGGTAGGGCTTTTTCGAGTTTTTATTCATATTTTCGTAATAAGTCGTACTTCTACGCCCCCGGCACAAGCACGGAGGGCAGGCTTCCCTTTGTACAACCTCTCAGTCTCACTTCGTTCGACAAGTCCGGCTCGTGGCATCGCTTCCTGTATCTTTTTATCGAAGTTTATGGTATACTTATTTTGCGGCCTTGCCCGCCCATTGACACCTGATCAACAGGACGGTGTGGGGGGAAAAAACCTGCTGCTGTTGCAGAAGAACTTGTTTTTTCAAACTCTATGCCGACAAGCTGGAAAAACGGCGCTTTACCCAGAATGTCCAGCCGCAAAAAAATTGCGGACTACTTTGGCATTACCGTTGAAGAGCTTATGGGTACAAAAAAAGAGCCCGCCGGGATGGGCGAGCTCGACAAACAGATGCAGGAAATTGTGGCGTTGCTTAACAGCGCAACGCGGTGGAAACGCTGCTGCGCTCCCGGGCAAAGCCGGAGTGAATCAGCCGACAAACGGCAGATCTGTTTTGGCAGGGGCTTCGGTCAGGATGGCCAGAACCTCGGGGACCAGATCAGGGTACTGCCGCAGGATAGCAAGGATCTCTTCATTTGTCATCATGCCAAAGTGCTCCTTTTTGTTGTATTTATAATTTTATGTTACAACAGCTATAAGCTGAAATCAAGAGGAAAGAGGCAAATCAAATGAAAATTACAGAAAAATGCAAAGTTATTGTGGCAGGCAGCCTTGTGGCCGCTCTGATGGCAGGTACTGCATTGCCTGCGCTGGCCGCCAGCCCCGCCGGAGACGTTCCTTTTGCGGTGCTTGCGCAGCAGAATAGTGCTGTGACCCCGGAGCAGGTAGAAGCGCTGATCAGCCAGATCGGTACTGTCACGCGCAGCAGACGCGCGGCAATCGTGGCCGCTTTGGATGCCTATAACCAGTTGGATGATGCAGGAAAAGCTGCTGTCACCAATTTTGGTGTGCTGGCAGAAGCACAGCAGATTCTTGGTATTCAGGATGCACTTGCAAAGTGCAATGTCAACTACGATGCAGTAGAAGACTGCTGGGCGATTACAACCCCGCATGATGACAGCATCGATAAGCGCAAGACGTGTGGCATTGGCCCCAACCTTTATATCTGGGACAAGGGGAACACTATTGTTTTCTGGGAAGATTTTACTTACATGGGCTCTTCCGAGCTGGATATCGATGACATCATTCTGCGCGGTGGAGATTATAAGTACACTTACATTTGCGATTATGATAACTCCGGTTATGGATACGACAAAGAGCTTGGTAAATGGTTTGCATGGGCCACCTTTGAAATGGAAGACAGTGAAGTCGAATGGTTGCGAAACCTTTTGAGTGCCGATACCGTTATCATGCGTTTCGAGGGAACGGATTATAGCAAGTTTGATTACACATGGACGGTGCAGGACCGGCAGGCAATCACCGATATTATTGACCTCTATAATCTTCTGAAAGCAGTTACACCGGAAGTGCGTGAAAAAGCACTGCGTAACTAAAAGGAGCCCGGGTTGCGGCTCCCAGCGTCTGCTTCGCTACCGCTCGCATCCTGCTGGCCGCGGCCCCAACAGCTCCTCCCTGTTTCCGCCACTGGCGGCGGTCGTCGCCGTTGCAAGTGGCTTGACCGGTACGACGATGACCGTAAGCCCAACTAAATGAAAAGCCCCCTTGGAGGTAGCGACTCCGAGGGGGTTTTTCCTTTTTGGGGTGACGATCTTGACCCTTGACATTCCTGACTTTAGGATACCCGACCCCCCGCAAAAGTCAAGCGCTGTGCAGAAAGTTTACAACTTCGCTCACACCCCCGGCACCAGCAGTCTCCGCGCCTCGTCGAGGCGGGCGGTGCCGTCGGGGAGGTCGTTGGCGGCCAGCATCTGGCCGGGCGAGACGTGGTAGCGCCGGGCGATGGCGAACAGCTCCTCCCCCGGCTGGGCGTAGCAGATGCGGAGCGACACCTCCGGGTCGGCGGGGGCGAGGGGGTCGCCCAGCTCCACCGCCCCCACGAGAGAGGCCGTCTGCCGCGCCAGCACCGCGCCCTCGGCCCGGACGGTGAGGGACACATCCAGCGCGCCGCCTGCGCTGGCGCATTGCAGGTCCTGAACGCTCAGCCAGCACTCGGGGTAGGCGTCGGCATCCTCGGGCAGGTCGGCGGGGAGAGGCAGGGCGTAGTCCAGCGCCTTTTCGTAGCACTCCATCTCCCCGAGGGTGTTTTCCGCAAAGGCCGACACCATGGCCCGGGCCGTCAGGACGGCTCTCCCCTCCTGCCGCGTCAGGCTCACCGGCCCAAAGGACGCGAAGCAGGCTAAAATATGCGCTCCGGCATCGGGCAGAGGGCCGGAGCCCCGCAGCACCGTCGTCTCGTCCAGCGCGCAGAGCAGCGACTCGGTGGCGAGAGTCTGGGGCGTGAGGGTCGTCTCGAAGCGGGTGGAGAAGGCATCGGCCACGCATTGGAGCTGGTAGGGACGCCAGCCGCTCAGCCGCAGCATCGCCGTGGCCGTGAGGGTAGTGGAGGCCGCGCCGTCCTCGGTGGTCTCCCCTTCCGCCGCCGCAAAGCCCACCGGCTCCAGCACGCAGAGGCAGCGGCAGTCCTCACTGAGGCCGTCTGCATCCAGGATCTGGTTGAAGGGCAGGTCGGCGGTCTGGCTGCGGAGGGCGGCGTCCCCTTCGGCCCGCCATGCGCAGAGGACGTGCAAGACCCCCTTCGCCACGGCCTTGCCCTGCATCTGCTTCAGCTCCCGCACCTCGGCGGTGCCGGTGATGTCGAGGATGGCGGCGGGGGGCTTCGGGAAGGTCAGCGCCCCCTCGATGGTCACGAGCTTTTCGAGGGTGGCGGCCCGCCGCACCCCTGCCAGCGTGACCGGCTTCTGCTCGATGCCGCCCTCGCTGAGGGCCGTGATGACCTCGGTGGACAGCTGGGCGTGGACGCTCACCACCAGCCCGTAGGCCCCCCGCACCTCGATGCGGCGGGGGTTGACAGCCCGGCAGTTGAGGTATTCGGTCTGGCCCTCGACGCAGGCTGTCCACGCCGTGGCCGCGAAAGAGGGCAGCTCGAGGGCCTTGGTGAAGGGCAGCTTCTGCTCGGTCTGGCACAGCCCCGCCCCCTCTTCGCCCTGATAATACACGGTACAGCGCAAATATCCTTCCAGCGTCAGCCGCCCGGGGGCCAGCTGCTTTTGCAGCACCACCGGCTTTGCGAAGCACTTGACGATGCGCTGCACCGGCGGCAGATAGTCCGAGATCAGTAGTTCGGTCTCGAGGGGCAGCTCCGCCTTGGCGGTGCAGTCCGCACCCGCCGCAGGCAGAACGTCCCGGAACACTTTCAGCTCCATGGTGATGCTCCTTTCCTGTCCTTGCTCTGATGAGAGTGTATGCGGGGTGGGAAGGGAGCAGAACAAAAATCCCCCACGGAGGTCGCAACTCCTTGGGGGATTTTCATTACGGCAGATTCGTTTATTTCTGTATCTTTTGTCGAAAATCTATGTTATAATTGGTTTGCGGCCTTGCCCGCCCATTTATTCGGGAGGGGAGGTGAGAAAAATGGAAAGTATTCTTTCTTTCGTACTGTCTGTCGGAGCAAATGTAGCAGCTTACTATATTTGCAAGTGGCTTGATGGATGGTTCACTGGCCGTAAGCACTAAATAAAGAAGACCCCCTTTCGGAGCGGCAACTCCGTGAGGGGGTTTTCTTTTGCTTTGGTGAGAACAATGGAAACCATCATTCTTTCTTTCGTACTTTCATTATATGCCATTCTCCGCAAAAGTCAAGCGTTGCACAGAAAGTTTACAAGCGCATCATCAGGCCCGGACAACGACCACCAGACAGTATTCCCGGCCCGCGACGGTCTTATGGCAGACGCCGACACGCAGCTTGGTGTTGGCCGAGGGCGACACATCTTTATAGTACACCCTGACCACCGGCGCACCGCTGGAGAACCGCTCTACCTGCTGAAGGGCGCTCATCCCGGTGGAGTCGAAAGCAACAAAGCTCACGAAATTGCTCTGCGCGTAGGCTTTCAGGCTGTCTCTCAGGAAGCTTTCCAGCGTCTGACCGGCGTCTATGGGGAAGTTCCCGTCCAGCCAGATGATTCCCTCTGGGGTATTCTGGAACCAGTCCGGGGTGAACGCGGGCCGGATGGTGCGGGTCAGCGCGGGGACGCTGTAAGAGACTTCGACGTTTTGGGAGTTTCCCTTGAAGATGTCGGCGACGGCCTCCGCGACGAGCCTGTCCTCTCCGTTTCCGCCGCCGGAACAGCCGGTGAGCAGGGCCAGCATCAGCACGCCCGCAAGGGCGAGGGCAAGGAGCTTTTTCAGTTTCATGGTCGTATCCTCCGTTCACTGTGGTGTTTTTGATACGTCCATTATAACCCGTCTCCCGCCGCAGCTGCAACGGCCATTCGCGCAGGTTTTGGGGCGATTCACGCAGGTTTGGGGCTGAGTCCAGCAGCGGCTCACGGTCAGGCTCTGTCTTAGTACAACCTCTCAGTCTGCTTCGCAGACAGCTCCCCTTGTAGGGGAGCCTCTGGCGAAGAGGAGAAGTTTTCCGCTATGCCAAAGCCTCCCCTACTAGGGGAGGTGGCACGGCGTCAGCCGTGACGGAGAGGTTGTACGAAGGGAGAGTCTTTGGCAGGCCGAAAGGCGCAAAAACCCCCTTTCGGAGATTGCTGCTCCGAGAGGGGCGGGGTATCTGGCGAAGTGGTAGATTTTTATCGTAGTACAGTCAAAAATCGCACTTCGCCATCGTGGCGAACTGACCCAAGCTGGCGAACTGACCACTTCGCCAAATACAGGCACTTCGCCAACTTGGCGAACTGGTAAAATATAACGTATCTATATTATTAAATTGTCACTTCGCCATTTGTTTTACCGCCGTAGGCCAAAAATGTGAACCATCCTCGCTCCCCATTTTTCTGCATGATTTGCCGTTTGTGAAGCTCGCCCTTTCTTATCATATCGGCATAGGCCCGCTCATATGTCCTATCGCTGCACCCCATCTCCTTCATCACCTCCGCCCGGAGCTGGGTGCTGGGCATACTCCCCAGCTTGCTCTCGGCCAGCACGTTGAGGATGGCCTGCGCGGTATCCTCCTTGGTCTGGGCGGTGCGGACGCGGCGCTCCTCCACGAAGTCGGCGTCCTTCTTGTCGGTGCGGCTGTCAAAGACGGCCACGGCTGTCTTCACGCCCTCCACCTGCGCCTGCTCGATGTGGAGCAGGGCTGTCCGGGCCGGGGCGGAGTAGCTGCTCTTCTCGTGGCTGAGGTAGAGCTTTTCGCTGTTCTTGTCGCGGCCCATCATGAGGACGCTGCGGGCGATGTCCCAGATGTCGGAGCTGTCGGCCAGACGGGCGCGGCCCGAGACGTTGGCGCGCTTGTTGGTGTGCATCGAGATGAGGGCCGCGCAGCCGTGCCTGGCGCAGAGGGCTTTGAGGGGCAGCAGGGCGCTGCGCATCTGGTTGCGGCTGGCCATCTCCACCCCCGCAGGCAGAAAGCTCTGCAGCGGGTCGATGATGACGAGGGCGGGCGCGGCCTTCCCCACGTACTTTGCAAAGCTCGTGTCCGGGATGCAGAGCGGGCTTCCGGTGCGGGCAAAGTAGGCGTCGCTGGTGACCACCATCACCCGGCTCATATCAGCCCCTGCCGCCGTCAGGCGGGCTTTGAGCACCTTGCCGGGGTCGTCCTCGCCGGAAAAAAGGAGGACGCTGCCGGTCTTCTCCGGCGGCTGGGGGAAGAAGCCGGAGGTCCGGCCCGCCGTGACATACGCAATGAGCTGGGCCTGCCAGATGCCCTTGCCGGTGCCGCCGTCGGCACCCAGAAGCGACACCTCTCCCATGGGCAGCAGCCCATCCACCAGCCAGCTCACGTTCTGGATGGGGACGTTCTCGAGGCAGTCGGGAGTGAAGTTGAAGGGCGCGGCGCGGCGGCGGTCCCGGAAGCGCGCCCGGGCCGCGTCGGCCTTTTCCCGGTAGGCGGCGTAGTCCTCGGCGATGCGGCTTTGGAACTCCTCCCGGCCCACCGCTTCCAGCTCGCTCTTGCCGTCGGCCAGCCAGCGCTCCATCCGGAAGGTCAGGCCCTGCCAGAAGCCCAGCTCCTTCGCCCTCGCCTCCACCAGCTCGGAGCGGCTGAGGACGTCCTCGGGGCGGTCCTGCCCGGCGAACCAGTAGGTCAGCCGGGAGAACAGCTCCTCTTCGGTGCGCACCGTGCCGAGGTAGGCCACGAAGTCGTCGTAGCTGCCCGGGGTGCGGTCGGTCATGTTTTTCTGCATAAAAAACTCCTTTCGTTTGTGTTTGATGCATTGAGCATAGCACAAATGAAAGGAGCGGAACAGTACATACTTTTTTGGGGTTTTGAGGGGGGGTGAAAGTTCGTGTTTCTCGACAGTGCGTTAATTATTTGGTGCTTTTCGCGAAAAATCGAGGAAAGTCTCGGGAGAGCTTTTCCTTTGTGGCAAGGCCCGTCTTTGTACAACCTCTCCGTCATCGCTGACGCGATGCCACCTCTCCTTGTAGGAGAGGCCTTGGCAGTCCCCGCAAAGTGAACGGTTTCGCCAGAGGCTCCCCTACTAGGGGAGCTGTCGAACGAAGTGAGACTGAGAGGTTGTACTAAGACAGAGCCTTTCCTTTTGCAAGTGGCTTGACGGATGGTTCACGGGCCGTAAGCACTAAAAAAGAAGACCCCCTTTCGGAGTTGCAGCTCCGGGAGGGGGTTTTCTTCTTGGTGAGTCAAATGACTAGCTTGATTACCACTTTTATTGTCTTTATTATATGCACTTTTTCCCAAAAAGTCAAGCTTTGCACAGAAAGTTTACAGAAACTGCCGCACGGCGGCTTTCCATTTCTTTCAGTCCTTCGTTTCTTTCCGGATGCCGAACAGCCTCCGGAGCAAGCCTCTCAGGCACTTGGGGCTTTTGAGAACGACCACCTGCATAGAGCCGACCACCTTTCGTCGCTTGATACGCCATTATAGGCGTCCCGCGCCCGGAATGTTCCGGTTCAGCTCAGGATCGGCCCGTCCGGCACCGTCTCCACCACCACCAGCGCGCCCTTTTGGGTGGAGATGGTGATGCAGTCGGAGCCATCGGCATACTCGTTGCTGACGCCGAGGGGGTAGCCTGCGGTGAGGACGGCGTCGGTCAGCTCGTAGAAGGAGCCCCGCTCCGAGACCCCCTCTGCCCTGCCCTCCATCGGGAAGACCGAGAGGTAGAAATACTCATTCCTAGGGTAGCGGCGGGTCTCGCCGGGCATCACGAAGGTGATGCGGCTGCGCTCGTCCAGAAGCGTGGCGCGGACGCCCCGCTGTTCGAGGCCGAGGCCGGTGCAGAGGTTGGCCAGCGTATGCTCGAGGCGTCTGCCGCCCAGTACACCCAGCAGCAGCGCCTCGTCGAAGCCCTTCTCGGAGGCCAGCTTTGCCGCGTACTCGGTGTCGGTGTCGTCCTTGACGTGGGGCAGGATGATGGTGTCGTCGCCCTCCTGCGCCGGGCAGGGCGCGGTGTCGAAGTCGCCCACGATGATGTCGGGGCGGCAGTGGAGCGGCGCACAGTTGCGGTAGCCCGCGTCGCAGGCAATGATGGTGTCGCCGGGCCGCAGGGCTGACGCCAGCGAGGCGCTGACCGGGCAGGCGGAAATGATAACACAGCGGGACATGGGATTCCTTCTTTCTGGGAAGTATGATAACACAGCGTCTTTTTCTGTATCTTTTTGTCGAAGTTTATGATATACTGGTTCTGCGGTTCATCCCCGCTATCTTACGGGAGAGGGGGTGGAGATCTTGGCCTACCTAATGGCATTCTTGGTAGCGGTCGCGGCAGATGTTGTGGGACACATCATCTGCAAGTGGCTTGACCGTTACGACGATGACCGTAAGCCCAACTAAAAGAGAACCCCCTTTCGGAGCGGGCACTCCGGGAGGGGGTTTTCTCTTTCTTAGGATGGTCAACTTGACCTTTGGCATTCCTGACCTTAGTATACCCGATTCCCCGCAAAAGTCAAGCGCTGTGCAGAAAGTTTACAAGCACTCTTCTCTTGGCATTTATTGTATCTTTTTGCCGATGTTTATGGTATACTGGTTCTGCGGTTCATCCCGCCCATCTTATTAAAGGAGCCCGGGTTGCGGCTCCCAGCGTCTGCTTCGGCCCTTGGTGCGGGCCTCGCATCCTGCTGGCCGCGGCCCCAACAGCTCCTCCCTGTTTCCGCCACTGGCGGCGGTCGTCGCCGTTGCACATCATCTGCAAGTGGCTTGACAGACTCGACAAGGACCGTAAGCCCGACTAAATGGAAAGCCCCCTGGGAGCGGCAACTCCTTGGGGGCTTTTCTTTTTTAGTGAAACCAATGGAATCTTCTCACAATCCCATCTTTAGTATATGCGATTCCCCGCAAAAGTCAAGCGCTGTGCAGAAAGTTTACAGGGCTGCCCTCTCCGTCAGCGGCTGAGAGGGTACTGCCACTCCTTCACATCCTTGACCTCATCGTACATGGCGCAGTAGCTGTCGTAGCGGGTCTGGGAGAGCTTGCCTTCCGCGAGGGCGGCGCGGACGGCGCAGCCCTTCTCAGAGCGGTGGGAGCAGCCGGTGAACTGGCACGCGCCGAGGTAAGGCCCGAACTCCGGGAAGGCGTGTTCCAGACCCTCTTTCGGGATGAAGCCCGCCCGGCTGGCCTCGAGGCTGGCGAAGCCCGGGGTGTCGGCGATGCGGCCCCCGAAGGCTTCAAAGATGGTCACCTCGCGGGTGGTGTGACGGCCTCGGCCCAGCTTCTGGCTGATGGCGGCGGTCTGACGCTCCACGTCGGGCAGGAGGGCGTTCAGCAGGGTGGATTTGCCCACGCCGGAGTTGCCGCAGAAGGCGCAGAGACGGCCATTGATCCAGTGTTTGATGTCGTCCAGACCCTCGCCGGTGGCGTAGTCGATGCGGATGAAAGGCAGGGTCGATTTTTCGTAGGCGCTGCGCAGAAACTCCGCCTCAGCGAGGTCGCCTTTGGTGCAGACGATGACGGGCTGGACGCCCTTGTCCACCGCGATGGCCGAAAGCTTATCCAGCACGAGGGTGCTGGGGGTGGGCTGGGTGGTGCTTGCCACGAGGAACAGCACGTCGAGGTTCGCCATGGGCGGGCGGACGAAGACGTTCCGCCGGGGCGCGATGCCCGCGATGACCGCCCCGCCGTTCTCGGTCTCCAGCGTCACCACGTCGCCCGCCACGGGGGTGATCTTCTGCTTGCGGAAGATGCCCCGGGGCTTGCACTCCACGATGCCTTCCGACGTCTTAACGTAATAAAATCCGCCGATGCCTTTTGTGATATAACCTGTCATACCTTCTCCTTTAGCCCAGCCAGGACGTCCACCAGTCGCTGAGACCGCCGCCGGTGGAAGAAGACGAGCTGGCGCCGGTGCTCTCGCTGGAAGAGCTGCTGCCCCCGAAGAGGCCGCCCAACCAGCCGCCGGAGCCGTCGCTGCTGGCGGTGCTCTCGCTGGGTGCTTCGGGTTCCGGTGCAGGCTCAGGGCCTGCGCTGACCACGACGCTGACCCGGGTGTTCAGCTTGGCCGATGCGCCCTCGCCGGGGTTCTGGCTGATGATGCTGCCCACGGGCTGGTCGCTGTACTGCTCCGTCTGGCTGCCCAGACCCAGTTTCCGCTGCACCAGCAGGGTACGGGCGTCGTTCACGTTCATGCCGATGAGGCTGGGGACTTTGGTGGTGGTGGCCACCTGCGGGCGGCTGACGTAGATCACCACCGTGGTGCCTGCGGCCACCTGACTGCCTGCGGCGGGGTCGGTGCGGATGATGGAGCCTGCGGCCACCGACTCATCTACGGCCTGAGTGACCAGCACCGACACGCCCAGGTCCTTCAGCTGCTGTTCGCCGTCGGCCTGCACGTAGTTGGTCAGGTCGGGGACGGTGACGTAGTGGATGCCAAGGCTGACGGTGAGGGTCACGCTCTGGCCCTCGCGGACGGTGCGGCCCGCCACCGGCGACTGCTTGTAGACATAGCCTGCGGCGTAGTCGTTGTTGTACTCCTCTTCCCAGTTGACGACCACCTGACCGGAGGCCACCTGCTCAGAGGCGTTCACCTCGTCCTGCGTCATGCCGCTGAAATCGCTCAGCACGATGTCGTTGCGGTTGGTCATGATGTTGCTGGAATCGTTCAGGATGGTCCAGCACAGGGCCGCACAGGCCAGCGCAAAGGCCGTCGTGATGCCCAGCAGCACCGGCATAAAGGCGCTGCGCTTCTTCTTTTTCGCCTTGGCCTTGGGGCGGGCGGGATTCGCCGCCGGTTTCTCCGGGGGTCTGCGGATGCTGCGTTTCTGCGGCATGGGGTCATTCACCACCTTTTCAGGTTCTTCCTTTACATATTGATACTGGAACGTGACGGAGGGGTCCTGCACGTAGGCGTCCAGTGCTCCCAGCATCTCTGCGGCGCTGGAATACCGGTTGACCGGCAGCTTCGCCATGGCGCGTTCCGTAATTTGCACGAGGCCCAGCGGCACGTCCGGGGCAAGCTCTGCCAGCGGCTTCGGGGTGTCCCGTATCTGCTTGCGGGCCACCTCCACCATGTCGTCAGCGTCGAAGGGCAGCCTGCCCGAGAGCATCTCGTACATCATGACGCCCACGGAGTAGATGTCGCTCTTGGGGTCGGTCTCCTCCCCCTTCGCCTGTTCGGGGCTGATGTAGTGGACGCTGCCCATGGCCTTTTTGCCGTTCTGTATCTGGTTCTCGGCCCGGGAGATGCGGGCGATGCCAAAGTCCATCATCCGCAGCTGGCCGTTGTCCAGCAGCATGATGTTCTGGGGCTTGATGTCCCGGTGGACGACGCCGTTGCGGTGGGCGTGGTCGAGGGCGCGGAGGATCTGGGCGATGAAGTGGACGGTCTCCCGGCTGGTGATCTTGCCGCCCCGCTCGTTGAGGTACTCCCGGAGGGTCATGCCCTCCACGCACTCCATCACGATATACTGTAAGTTTTCGCTGACAGAGACGTCGTAGACCTTGACGATGTTGGGGTGGTTGAGCAGGGAGATGGCCTTGGACTCGTTCTTGAAGCGGCGGACGAGGTCGGCGTCATGCATCAGCTCCTGACGCAGCACCTTGACGGCCACCACCGTGCCTTCCGGCACAGGCCCGCCGGGGGCAGAGACCACGGCCTTGTAGACGTTGGCCATGCCGCCTGCGCCGATGAGCTCCTGAATGGTGTAGAGCCCGTCCAGCGTCTTGCCGATGAGATTATCCATGCTTCACCTCCAGCGGCTCCACGCCCAGCAGCAGTGCGGTGATGTTGTCGGGGCCGCCGCCCGCGTTGGCGGCGTCCACCAGCCGGTCGGGGATGTCGTAGAACCCGCCCTTCGTGAAGATCTCTTCGATCTTTTCTTTGGGCAGGACGTTGGTGAGGCCGTCGGTGCAGAGCAGGATCATATCGCCCTTCTGCACCGGCACGCTGGTGAACTCGGGGTCGAGGCGGTAGTCCACGCCCAGCGCCCGGGTGATGATGTTCTTCTGGGGGTGATGCTCGGCTTCCTCGGCGGTGATGGTGCCGCAGTCCACCAGCTCCTGCACGTAGGAGTGGTCGTGGGTGAGCTGGGTGAGTCTGCCGTCCCGGACGAGGTAGGCCCGGGAGTCGCCTGCGTGGCAGATAAAGGCGTTGCCGCCCCGCACGAGGGCGCAGACCGCCGTGGTGCCCATGCCCGCCAGCTCCTCCTCCCGGGAGGCTTTCTGGAAGACGAAGCGGTTGGCGTTGATGAGCGCCCGCTTCAAAAACTTTTCCTCGTCGCCGGGCAGGCACTGGGCGTACTGCTCATGGAAGCTGTGCTCGATGACGTCGCAGGCGCTCACGGAAGCCTCACGGCCTCCCCGCGCACCGCCCATGCCGTCGCACACGAGGCCCCAGGCCGCGTCGCTGTTCAGCTCGCCTGCCCGGTAGTCATCCTGATTCTCGGGGCGGACGCTGCCGACGTCTGTTTTTCCTGCAAGTTTCATAGGATTCTCCTTCTCAAACTTTGCCGTTCATCTCGTCGCGGCGGAGCTGGCCGCACGCAGCGCTGATCTCGCTGCCCAGACGGCGGCGGACGGTGGCGTTGACGCCGAGGCTTTCCAGCTTCTGCTGGAAGCGCCGGACGTTGGCGGCGTCGGTAGCCGAATAAGGGCTGCCGTCCACCGGGTTGATGGGGATGAGGTTGACGTGAGCGCCCATCCCCCGGATGAGGTCGGCCAGCTGCCTGGCGCAGGCGTCGGAGTCGTTGACGCCCCGCACCATGGAGTACTCGAAGCTCACTCTCCGGCCCGTCGTCTCCTGATACCGGCGCACGGCCTGCATCAGCACCTCCACGGGGTAGGCATCGTTCACGGGCATCATGCCGCTGCGGATGTCGTTGTTGGGGGCGTGGAGGGAGACGGAGAGGGTGAGCTGGAGCTTCTTCTCGGCCAGCTGGTCGATCTTCGGCACGAGGCCGCAGGTGGAGAGGCTGATGTTCCGCATCCCGATGTTCACGCCCTCGGGGGACGAGATGTTCTCGAGAAAGCGCATCACTTCGTCGAAATTATCCAGCGGCTCCCCAATGCCCATCAGCACGATGTGGGAGATGCGCTCCCCGATGTCCTTCTGGGCGGTGTAAATTTCGGAGCATATCTCGCCCGCCTCGAGGTTGCGCACCCGGCCCGCCTGGGTCGAGGCGCAGAAGCGGCAGCCCATCCGGCAGCCCACCTGAGTGGACACGCAGACCGTGTTGCCGTAGTGGTAGCGCATGACGACGGTCTCGATGCAGTTGCCGTCGGCCATCCGCAGCAGGTACTTCACGGTGCCGTCCTTGGCCTCCTGCCGCCGCTCGATGATGGGCGCGGCGATGTAAAATGCCTCCTCGAGCTTTGCCAGCAGGGCTTTGGGCTGGTCGGTCATGGCCGAAAAGTCGGTCACGAGCTTCTGGTGGACCCAGTGGAAGAGTTGCTTGGCCCGGAAGCCGGGCTGGCCCATCGCTTTCAGCTCCGCTGTCAGCTGTTCCAGCGTCAGGGAGGATATACAGCGTTTAGTCTCCATGAAAATCTCCTTTTGTCAGGAATCACGTTTCTGCATCGCGCAGAGGAAAAAGCCGTCCATGCCGGTGCGGGTGGGGACGGAAAGCGCACCCCAGTCCCCCACCGTCATCCCGGCCGGGAAGCGGACGTCCGGCGTCACCACCCGGAACTCCGGGTGTCGGCCCACGAAGGCCCGCACCTGCTCTTCGTTCTCGGCAGGGTCGATGGTGCAGGTGGAGTAGACCAGACGCCCGCCCTCTTTCAGGTGGGCGGCGGCTGTATCCAGAATGGCCGACTGGGTGGCCAATAATTCATCGTGACGCGCTTTTTCGAGGGTCTTGTAGCGGATGTCCGGCTTCTTGGCGAGGATGCCGAGGCCGCTGCAGGGGGCGTCTACCAGGATGGCATCCGCCATGGGCAGGTCGGCGTCCGGTCTGGTGCCGTCGGAGACCCGGGGCTCCACGTGGGCAAACCCCATCCGCTCCACGGCCTTGCGGATCAGCTGGACGCGGTTCTCGCTGACGTCGCAGCTCACCAGCCGCCCTTCGTCCTGCATCTCCTCGATGAGGAGCAGGCTCTTGCCGCCGGGAGCGGCGCAGAGGTCGAGGACGGTATCGCCGGGCTTTGCCTCCACGCAGAGGGCGGCAAGCTGGCTGGCCTGCCCCTCCACGTGGAAATATCCGTCCCGGAAAAGCCCGCTCTCCGCCGGACTCCCCTCGAAGCGGGCTAAGACGCTGCCCGGCAGGAGGCCCAGGGCGGCGGTCTTCGCGCCCGAGGCCAGCAGCTTTTCGCAGAGGGCTTCCGGCGTCCCTTTCAGGGGGTTGGCCCGGAGGCTGGTCAGGCCGCTGTCGGCGGTGTGGGTCAGGATGTCCAGCGCCTCGTCGGGGTAGTGTTCGTGGAGGAACGCTGCCACATCATGCCCCGCCGAGCCCAGCACCATCAGCCGCTCCACCTCGTCGGCGAAGACGGCAGAGCTGAGGTCATAGCCGATGGCCCGGCGCAGCACGGCGTTCACGAGGCCGGAGGCGCTGGCTTTTCGGAAGGTGCGGGTCAGCTTGACGGCCTCATTGACCGCCGCCGAAGCAGGCACCTGCATATAGCGGGCCTGCGCCAGCGCGGCGCGGAGGATCTCCCTCACCTGCGGGTCGAGCTTGGCAAGCCCTTTGGGCAAAAACTGGCTCAGGATATAGTCCAGCGTCCCCTGATGTTCCAGCACGGTGTAAAATATCGCGCTGGCAAATGCTTTATCGCGGCCTTCCAGCTTCTGGCGGCGCAGCTCTGCGTCAAGGATGAGGTTCGAAAAACCGTCCTGCTCCTGCCGCACCAGCGCCGCCACCGCCGCCGCGCGGGGGTTCGGGCCGCTCACAGGCTGTCCCCCGCCTTGAGGCGGAGACCGGCGGCGAAGGAGGTGCCATCCATGGGCTTCTTGCCCTCCGGCACGACGTGCAGCAGCTGGACAGCGCCCTCACCGCAGGCCACGGTCAGGGGCTTGGTGGCGAGGACAGTGCCAGCGGCTTCGCCGTGGCTTTCCGCGACGCGGCACTCCATGACTTTGACCTTCTTGCCGCCCGCCGTCACGAACCATGCCCCGGGCCACGGGTTCATGCCCCGCACCCAGTTGTGGATGTGGTCGGCGCTGTCGGTCAGATGGAACTCGGCCATCTCCTTGCTCAGCATGGGGGCGACGGAGGCGTTCTCGTGGGCCTGAGGCTCTGCCTTGAGCGTACCGGCTGCGATGGCAGGCAGGGTCTCACAGAGCACCCGTGCGCCCACGGCAGTGACCCGGTCGAACAGCTGGCCGCTGGTCTCCTCGGGGTCGATGGCGATCTTCTCGCAGGCCAGCACGTCGCCGGTGTCGAGGCCCTCGTCCATCTGCATGATGGAGACGCCCGTCTCGGCGTCGCCGTTCAGCACCGCCCACTGCACGGGGGCGCTGCCCCGGTATTTCGGCAGCAGGGAGACGTGGAGGTTGATGCAGCCATATTTCGGCGCTTCCAGCACCGATCTCGGCAGGATGCAGCCGTAGGCCACCACGACGATGAGCTCCGGAGCCAGCGCGCGGATGTTCTCGTCCTCGCCGCCGTCCCGCAGGGTGCGGGGCTGAAAGACGGGGGTGCCGTGGGCCAGCGCCACTTCCTTCACCGGGGGTGCGGTGAGCACCTGCTTGCGGCCCACGGGCTTATCGCGCCGGGTATAGACCGCGCAGATGTCGTGGCCCGCCTCATACAGGGCTTTCAGGCAGTCCGCCGCGATGTCCGGCGTCCCCATGAACAGAATGCGCATCAGTCGTTCTCCTTCTTCTTGGCGGCAGCGGCACGGCCCTCCTCGGTGTCCTCATAGAAGAACTCGCTGGACTCCATGATGGTGATGCCGTCCAGATGGTCGTTCTCGTGCTGGATGCAGCGGGCCAGCAGGCCCTCGGCTTCCAGCTCGAACCACTCGCCGTTCCGGTCCTGTGCGCGGACCTTGACGGCTGCGGGGCGGGTCACGGCGCCGTTGTGGCCCGGGAAGGACAGGCAGCCCTCGTAGGCGGTCTCCTCGTCCTCCGACACGGCGAGGATCTCCGGGTTGACGAAGTCGATGAACTTGTACTCGTAGTTTTCAGGGATCTCTTCCGGGGCGTCGGTGGTGTCCCACACCACGAAGAGGCGGCGCAGCATCCCCACCTGCGGGCCTGCGAGACCCACGCCGTCGGCGGCGATCATCGTCTCGCGCATATCGTCCAGCAGGGTGGCCAGACGGTCGTCAAAGTTGGTCACGGGGCGGCAGACCTTGTTCAGGATGGGGTCGCCCTCTTTTACAATGTTGCGGATAGCCATGAAGTATACCTCCAAATAATCTTATCAAATATCACCGTCAGAATGCATATCCACCACCACGGTGGCCTTGCTGGGCAGCTTTTCCTGCTCGTAGAGGCCGAGGGTCTGGCGGACAAGGTCGCGGAAGCGTTTGTCGGCGCGGCACTTGATGGTGAGCTTGTAGCGGTAGTTCTCGTTGATCTTTTCGATGTTGCCGGGGGTGGGGCCAAGCACTCGGAGGGGCAAGTCCGGCTGCTGCGCGGCCTGACGGCCTAAGAGGGCCGAGAACCGGGCGGCGGCCCGGGCCACCTCAATTTCTTTCGGGCCGGAAAAGCCCACGACGCAGAGCCCGCAGAAGGGCGGGTAGAGGCCCAGTTTGCGGTAGGCGATCTCCTGCTCGAAGAAGGCGTCGTAGTCCTGCGCGGCGGCGAGGTTGAGGACGGGGTTGTCGGGGTCGGTGGTCTGGATGATGGCGAAGCCCGGGTCTTTCGCCCGGCCGGAGCGCCCCACCACCTGGGTGATGAGGCTGAACACCGTCTCGTAGGCCCGAAACCCCTGTGCAAAGAGCAGCGAGTCGATGCCGAGGACGCCCACGAGGGTCACGTCCTCGAAATCGAGGCCCTTGGCCACCATCTGCGTCCCCACCATGATGTCGTACTCATGCCGGGCGAACTTCGCCAGCAGCTTTTCGTGGGCGTCTTTGGCGGCGGTGGAGTCCTGGTCCATCCGCAGCACTCTTGCCTCCGGGAAAAGCTGGGCCAGCTCCTCCTCGGCCTTCTGGGTGCCGAAGCCCCGGTAGAGCAGCTTGCCGCCGCAGGCGGGGCAGGTCTTGGGGGGCGGGTCGAGCTGGGTGCCGCAGTAGTGGCAGAGCAGCTTATGGCCCGCCTTGTGGTAGACCATGGGGACGCTGCACTTGGGGCATTTCAGCACCTCGCGGCAGTCGTCGCACTGGGCCATGGTCTGGTAGCCGCGGCGGTTGAGCAGCAGGATGGTCTGCTTGCCCGCGTCGAGGTTGCGCCGGATGGCGTCCTCCATCGCAAGGCTGATCTCCCTCGGGTTGCCCGAGGCCAGCTCTGCCCGCATATCCACGATCTGGACGCTGGGCAGCGGGTTGCCGCCGTAGCGCTGGGTGAGCCGGACGAGCTGGGTGCGGCCATTCTGGGCGGCGTAAAAGCTCTCGGTGCTGGGGGTAGCGCTGGCCAGTAGGAGCAGGGAGCCGTTCTCCGCCGCCCGCTGCCGGGCCACCTCGTGGGCGGCATACCGGGGCGCGGACTCGGAGCGGTAGGTGTGCTCCTGCTCCTCGTCGATGATGACGAGGCCGATGTTTTCCAGTGGGGCGAAGACGGCGCTCCGGGTCCCCACCACGATGTCGGCGCCGCCGTCCTGTATCATCTGCCATTGGAGCAGACGCTCGGTGTGGTTCAGGGCCGAGTGCTGGACGGCCACCCGCCGCCCGAACCGGCTCTTGAGGCGGAGGATCATCTGAGGCGTCAGGCTGATCTCCGGCACCAGCACGAGGGCGCGGCGGCCCAGCGCCAGACACCGCTCGATGAGCTTTAAGAACACCAGCGTCTTGCCGCTGCCGGTGACGCCGTAGAGCAGCGCCGAGTGGGGGGCGGTGTCTTCGAGGCCGGGCAGCAGGGCGTCATAGGCCGCCTGCTGCTCTTCCGTCAGGGTGATGGGCTCGTTTTTCAGCGGGATAGACGAATACAGGTCGATGGATTTGTTCACCTTGCTGCATTCGACGACGCCCTTGGCGCAGAGGTTGTCCAGCACGGCTTTGGTGATGCCGTGGGCCTCCATCTCGTTCTGGGTGCGCTCTCCCCCGCTCAGCAGGGCCACTGCCGCCAGCTGCTTGGCCGTGGGCCTGGGCTTTTGCTGCAAGCTGCCCACCAGCTTATAGCTGTTCTCGGTGTGGCGGGTGAGCTGCTTTTGGAGCACCGGCGTCACGCCGTCCGCCGCGAGGGCGGGCTTATACTGCGCCCCATAGGGGATGACCGCCTTGACGGCCTCGTAGTAGGTGCAGAAGGTGCGCTCCTTGAGGAAATGCACCAGCCGCAGCAGCTCCGGCGTCAGGCAGGCCGAGGCGGGAGCTACGTCGAAGAGGTACTTGAGCTTTGCGTGTTCCGGCTCTTCGTCGCAGGCCAGCACCACGCCCATCCGGGCCTTGCTCCCCCGCCCGAAGGGCACCAGCACCATGCTGCCGAGGCGGACGGCCTCCTGCTGGTCGGGCATGACGGCGTAGGTATAGAGTTTGTCGAAGTGGAAGGTCGCGTTGCTCACGGCAACGCCTACCGTTTTTGGCATTCGCGGCTCCTTGTTATCTGTCGAGGCCGGCCCGCTGGCGGATGATGCCGTAGAGCTTCTCAGCGCAGGCGTCCACCTCGTCGTTCACGAGGGTGAGGGTGAACTTCTCCTGCTCGGCCAGCTCCTTCTTTGCGGTATCGAGGCGCTCGAGGATGCTGGCTTCCGTCTCGGTGCCGCGGCCCCGGAGGCGGCGTTCCAGCTCCTCCACGGAGGGCGGCAGCAGGAAGATGGTGGTCGCCCCCGGGAACATCCGGCGGATATTGGCCGCGCCGTGGACGTCGATGACCAGCACCACCAGCTTGCCCGCCTCGAGGCGCTTATCCACCTCTTCGCGGAGGGTGCCGTAGTAGTTGCCGTTGTAGAAGTTGTGCTCCACCACCTGGTCGGTGTCGATGAGGTGCTGGAACTGCTCCCGGGTGCGGTAGTAGTAGTCCACGCCCTCCTGCTCGCCGGGGCGGGGTGCGCGGGTGGTAGCGGAGACGGTCTTTTCGATCTCGGGGTGGGCCTCGCGCAGGGCCTTGACCACACTATCCTTGCCGGTACCGGCGGCACCGGAGACGACAAACAGGTACTTTTCGTTTTCCATTTTTTACTGCTCCTCTGTCGATTTTCCCTCCGGCTGGCCCGCAGCGCGGCTTGCCACTGTCTCAGGCGTCAGGGCCGAAAGGACTACATGGTCGGAGTCCATGATGAGCACGGCCCGGGTGCTGCGGCCATAGGACGCATCAATGAGCATCCCCCGCTCCCGCGCCTCCTTCACCAGACGCTTGACCGGCGCAGAGTCGGGGCTGACCACGGCCACCACCCGCCCTGCGCTGACCAGATTGCCAAAGCCGATGTTGATGAGCTTCATCTGAACTCCTCCGTACTGTTTTTATTCGAGGTTCTGGATCTGTTCGCGGATCTTCTCGATCTCCGCCTTCATGTCCACCACCGTGCGGGTGATGTCCAGGTCCTGACACTTGGAGCCGATGGTGTTGGTCTCACGGTTCAGCTCCTGAGTCAGGAAGTCCAGCTTGCGGCCCACCGGCTCGTCCAGCTCCAGAATGGAGCGGTACTGGGCGATGTGGCTGCGCAGACGGACGGTCTCCTCGTCCACGGCGGTCTTGTCGCCGAAGATGGCGGCTTCCGTCAGGACGCGGGCGTCGTCGATGCTGCGGTCCTCGAGGATGGTCTTGAGCTTCTCGTAGAGGCGGTTGGTGTAGGCTTCGACGCGGCCTGCGCTCAGGGTCTCCACCCTGCCCACGCGCTCCTCGAGGAAGCACAGGCGGCTCTCCACGTCGGCCTTCATCTTGGCACCCTCGGCGGCGCGCATGGCGATGAAGTTGTCCAGCGCCTGAGCCGTCACGGCGGAGACGTCGGCCCAGAGCTGTTCCTCGTCCACGTCGGCGTGGCGGGTGGCCAGCACGTCCGGGAAGCGGGTCAGCGTCGAGACGGTGACGTCGTTCTTGATGCAGAGCTTCTCCGAAAGGTTCCGCAGAGCCTTCTGGTAGCTGCGGGCCAGCTCCATGTTGACGGTCACTTCTGCGTCGGCGGCCTCCACGTTCTGGATGGTCATGCTCAGCTCGACCTTGCCGCGGGTGACCCGCTCGTTGAGCTGCTTTTTCAGGCGGCTGTCCATGTAGCTGCAGCTGCGGGGGATGCGGGACGAATACTCGAAATACCGGGAGTTGACGCTGCGCAGCTCGACCGTGATCTCGCGGCCATTCAATACAGCAGTCCCCCGGCCAAAACCGGTCATGCTCAGGATCATATGCTCCACGTTTCCTCTCTGTTGATGGGTGGATATGCGGACAAATTACGGTATATGTATCCGCGTTTGGGTATACAGGCCCATGTTACGATACATATGTTATTATTCTACTCTGATGACCGCTTTTTTGCAAGTCAAAAAGCACAGAAATACTCCTCAGGCCTGCCTTCGTACAACCTCTCCGGCACTTCGTGCCACCTCCCCTTGTAGGGGAGGCTTTGGCATTCCGCAAAGCTTTCCCTCTTCGCCAGAGGCTCCCCTACTAGGGGAGCTGTCGAGCGCAGCGAGACTGAGAGGTTGTACTTCGCAGCAGCTTTTGTCCAGGCACGCAAAAAGCCCCCCGCATCTCTGCGGGGGGCTTTGAAAAGCCTTATGCTGTTTTATCAGACGGGGTGAGACTTGTTTGCAAAATCTGCATGGTCTGCATCCACGCCCTGAGCCTTGGCGTTGCGCTTCTCGAAGAACTTGGGAGCGACCTGCGGGAACATGGCGTAGGTCAGGACGTCCTCTTCCTGAATCGCCCACTTTGCAGCCTCAGCCTTCAGCTTGTCCATCTCGGGAGCGAGGGTGTCGGCAAAGCGGCAGGTGATGGGCTGCTCGTCGCCCAGGATCTTCTTGGTGAACTCGGGGCTGATGGGAGCGGGAGTCTTGCCGTAATCGCCGTGGACCAGGCCCTTGAACTCCTTGGTGACCATCTTGTAGCGCTCGCCCAGGATGACGTTGAAGACAGCCTGCGTGCCAACGATCTGGCTGGTGGGGGTGACCAGCGGAGGATAGCCTGCGTCCTCACGAACGCGGGGGATCTCAGCCAGCACTTCGTCCAGCTTGTCTTCCTTGCCGGCATCCTTCAGCTGCTTGAGCATGTTGGAGAACATGCCGCCCGGCACCTGATACAGCAGGGTGTTGGCGTCCACGCCCAGAGACTTGGGGCTGATCTGGCCGTTGGCGATGTACTTCTCGCGCAGCTTTGCAAAGTATGCACGCACGACGTTCAGCTGCTTGAGGTCGAGGCCGGTGTCGTAATCGGTGCCCTGCAGGGCTGCGACGAGGCTCTCGGTAGCCATGTGGCTGGTGCCGCCGCTCAGGGGGCTCATGGCGGTATCGACGATGTCAGCACCGGCCTCGATGCCCTTCAGCAGGGACATGGAAGCCAGACCGGCAGTGTAGTGGCTGTGGATGTCCACAGGGATGGACAGGGTGTTCTTCAGCTCCTTGACCAGCTCGTAGCAGGTGTAGGGAGTCAGCAGACCGGCCATATCCTTGATGCAGATGGAGTTTGCACCCATCTCTTCCAGAGTCTTTGCGTACTTGACGTAGTACTCGTTGTTGTGGACAGGGCTCAGGGTGTAGCTGATGCAGCCCTGAACGTGTGCGCCTTCCTTGTTGGCAGACTTGATGGCGGTCTGCAGGTTGCGGGCGTCGTTCAGTGCGTCGAAGATGCGGATGACGTCGATGCCGTTTGCAACGGACTTCTTCACGAAGTACTCGACGGCGTCGTCAGCGTAGGGGCGGTAGCCCAGCATGTTCTGGCCGCGGAACAGCATCTGCAGCTTCTGGTGGGGCAGCTCCTTGCGCAGGATGCGCAGACGCTCCCAGGGGTCCTCATCGAGGAAGCGGATGCAGCTGTCGAAGGTCGCACCGCCCCAGCACTCGACGGAGAAGTAAGGGATCTTGTCCATCTCGGGCAGGATGGGACGCATCTCGTCCATCGTCATACGGGTGGCCAGCAGGGACTGGTGGGCATCGCGCAGGACGACTTCCGTGATCTTGATGGGCTTTTTAGCCATTGTTGTCACCTCTCTCTTAGTTCATGGAAACCAGAGTGTCACCGGAGTTGACGGTGTCGCCCTTATGGACATTGATGGAAGCAACGGTGCCGTCCTGAGGAGCAACGATCTCGTTCTCCATCTTCATGGCCTCGAGGATGACCAGCACGTCGCCAGCCTTGACGGAAGCACCGGCGGCGACCTTCACGTCCAGGATGTTGCCGGGCATCGGAGCCTTGACCTCAACAGCGCCTGCGGAAGCAGGAGCAGCGGGTGCGGCAGGAGCAGCAGCGGCAGCGGGAGCCGGAGCGGCCTTGGGTGCGGGTGCAGCAGCAGGAGCCACGGGTGCAGCGCCGGCAGCGGTCTCCTCGACAGAGACGCTGTAAGCAACGCCATTGACGGAAATATTGTAGTACTTCATGGAAGAGTCCTCCTGAATCAATCTAAATCGTTAGATGTACGTTTTCTTACAGAGCCATGTTGCCGTGCTTCTTGGGCAGACGGGCAGCACGCTTGGTGCTCAGCAGCTCGAACGCGGCCACGACGCTTGCGCGGGCGTTGGCAGCCTCGCAGGTCATGTCGGCAGAACCGGCGGCCACAGCAGCGTCAGCGCTGCACACCTCGGCGACGTAGGCAGCAGCCTTGGCCTTGGTAGCGGCAACGATGTTGTCGGAAGCGTCGATCTCGTCCTTGTACAGCACGGAGACGGCGGCGGAAGGCTCGAGAGCGCTGATGGTGCAGCCCTTGACAGCGATCTTCAGGTCAGCAGCGGCCAGTGCGGTGTAGACGGGGCCCACAGCCTTACCGGCGATGAGAGCCACCTTGGCAGTGGTAGCGTCGGCATAGGTAGCAGCCAGACGGGCAGCCTCGCGGATGCCGCCGGCGATGTCATCGGAAGTGCTGGGAACGAAGCCCTCGGTGTTCACGATGGTCAGCACGGGGACGCTGAATGCGTCGCACAGGCGGACGAAGCGGGAAGCCTTAGCCACGCAGTTGTGGCACAGCTCCTTGCCGGTGGCCACGACGCCCACGGCGTTGCCGCCGATGGTAGCGAAGGCGGTGTAGACGTTCTTGCCGAAACCGGCGTACATCTCCACGGCACTGTCCTTATCGATAAGGGCAGCAGCAGCCTTTGCAGGCTCGGCGTTAGCGCTCAGGACAGCGGTGGGCTGCTCGAACTCGAAGATGGCCGGGCCGGTCAGGTTGTTGGCAGGCAGCAGACCCACGATGTGGGCAGCCTTCTCAGCAGCCTCGGCAGCGTCAGCGGCCACGATGGCAGCCACGCCTGCCTTTGCGGCAGCAGCGGCAGAACCGGCGTCAGCGACCTTGTCGCCCTTAGCGGCAGCGGTGAAGGGAGCGGTGAAGAACAGCTCTGCGCCCTCAGCCATGATGCAGACATCTGCGTTGGCAGCGCTCAGAGCGCTGGTGCCGCCGCAGACGCCCAGAACGACGGCTACCTGAGGCACGACGCCGGACACCTTTGCGATGGTGGCGTTGAGCTTTGCAGCTGCATTCAGCACGTCCAGACCCTCAGCCAGCTTTGCGCCGACGGAGTCGTAGAAGGTGACGACCGGGCAGCCCGTCTGGGCAGCCAGCTCGAGGACCTTGATGTTCTTCTCAACGTCCTTGACGGAAACAGCCTCGCCGTTCTGGAAGACGGCGTAAGCCTGCTGACCGGCAGCATAGCCGCTGGCAGCGCTCACCGCACCGTCCGCAAACAGAGCGGTGTATTCCCCGTCATCAAAAAACTTGGCGAGGATTTCTCCTTTGGTACTCTTTGAAGCCATGGTAAGACCTCCTGCTTATCTGTGTGAGTTTCAAAATTAGGTATATTATACCCGATTTTCTATTTTTTTTCAAGATGGTCTATGCAAATCTCTATAAGTCTATATTTATCGATATTGCGACATTATTTCGAAGTCGTTTTTTGCCATTCCAAAATGGACTCTATGCAAATCTCTGTAAGTCTACATATCTTTTGAAGATTTGGTGTCAAAATTGGTGTCAAATAATTAGGAAACAATCCTATTAAACTGTTTGATTGCCTCTACTTCGGTCTCTTCTTTTAAGATATGAGTATACACTTTCAAGGTTATATCGGGCGACGAATGTCCCATGAGGTATTGAACCGATTTAACATCCATCTTGGCTTTGACAAGTCGTGTACAATATTCGTGGCGCATACTATGGGCAGTGACTTCAGGCAATGGTTCATCATGGCAACTATTATAGGCTTTGATTAGTCCTTCAAAAATTCTAACAAGGTTTTTATTCGTATAGGGCCTTCCAGTTTTTGCTATAAACAAGAAGTCGGCTTGCCCATCTATTATTCTCTCTGCTTTTACAATCGGACGTTGTTTTACCGCTTCTTCAAAAGCAATGATGGCGTCTTTAGATAATGGGATAGTCCTTATCCCACTTTCTGTTTTTGTAGGTGCTAAATACAGCCCGCCGCTCTTTCCATCGTACACCATCTGATGAGATATAGTAACAGTGTTGTTATCAAAATCAAATGACTTTTTTGTTAGCCCGCATAATTCTCCTGCTCGAAGTCCTGTCTCGTGCAAAAGCATCACCATGCCAACATGCCTTTTATATACTCGACTAGATTTCATGAACTTGATCAGATTTTGATACTGCTCTTCTGTTAATATTTCTTTTTCTTTTGAGTCACATTTGACAACTGTATTTAATTTAAAAACGAATGGATTTCTAGGAATTATATTCTCATCAAACATTTCTTGAAATGCCGGTCTAGCTAAAGACATGACATCTCTGATTGTTGTATAACAATATCCTTCGTTATCCAATTCTCGTGCAAATTGTTTTACATCGCGCACTAAAATATCAGTTGCATTCATTTTCCCAATTAGGTGATTCTGAAAGATTTTCAAATTCTGCGATTTTGTTTTATAGCTGCTTGGCCTAATAGTAAGTTTTGTTTCTTCGAGATGTCTTTTTGCTAATTGGTACACTGTGATTTTTGAAGTAGACGTTATACCCAAATTAAGTTTTTCTTGGATTTCAGCTTCTTTTTCTCTCAATTCTTTAAGTGAAGTGGCGTATATTATTGAGCGTTTTCCAAGTTTGTTTGTCCATCTATATTGGTATCTCCCATCCTTTCTCTGGCTCTCGCCGTCTTTTAAAACTTTGCCATTATTATCTTTACGTCTTATCATGATGCGGAACTCCTTACGTTATATAAGAAGCTCTGGTGTGACACCATGAGTATACCACATCAGAGCCTATATTTCAAACAGAATACGTTTGATCTATATATTTTTCGAGAGCCTTACGTTTGATAAGACGTTTATTCCCCACCCAAAGTACCAATGGACAGTTTTCATCATCAGTAATCGCTCTTAGTCGGCAGACCCCAATCCCCGTGTAAGCAGCCGCCTCATCTAACGTCAGAGTCGTCTTTTCCCAAATTGGGACTTCTTTCATCCAATCATCTCTTCCATCTTCACTGCTCCGTACTTCGCCACGCATACATTGTAAAGCAGCATCGCCCTGGTCATCAGACCAACGCCACCGATACGAGGGGTCACCTTGATATCTTTCATGTCGTAAACTTCATTAGCGCAGTCTCCATGTTGCTTGCCATTCTCGTCGTAGTTAATGCCAACATCAATGCAGATGTCTGTGTTGAATAGATCTATGTGAGAAATAAAATTGCGTTTTCCAACCGCAGAGACGACAACGTTTGCTAGTTTTGTAACGTAAGCAGTATTCTTCATGTAGCTCCCCGTGCTGTTCACAGAAATCACATTACAGTGCCGCTTAATCAGCATATCGACCAACGGACGACCAACAATATCAGATTGACCGCATACGAGTACATTCTTGCCATCCAGATCGTAACCGATGGAGTCAAAAATCTTCATAACGCCCAGTGGAGTGCAGGGCTGAAATGGAGATGTAGTATTAAAACCATCAACATCAACTGCGTCTGGGATGTAGATATTTTGGGGATTGATATGTTTTGGCAGCGGGAGCTGAACAATAATACCGTCCACATCTTCCCAATTATAATCTTCCAGTATCTTGTTATTTAATTCATCCTCCGTAATATCTTCTGGCAATTTGATAAGTTTTGCTTCGATTTCCACCTCTTCACAGTCACGCAACTTACCACGAATATAAGCGTTGGATGCGGGGTTATCCCCCACTTGATAAATATATAAAACAGGAGCGTAGTCGGCCTCTGCGATAATCTTCTTGATTTTATTTTTGATATCTTGTGCGATAGATTTGCAGTCAATAATCATTGTGAGCCTCCTTTATAAGAATCCAAGTTTTATCAAGGTCGCTTAGTAATATCGTAACCCATATCTCGTGCAAGCTCTAAAAAATCCTCAAAAGACAAATCGTGCATAATTTCCGCAGTAGACACTTTATTCGGAGAGATGTATCGAAATTGCTTCTTCAGTTCAATATAACTGTCACTATTTCTTTTGATTTTTACTGTTTCTGAGTGCTCACCGACATTTGGGATGGCAACATAAAAATGGTTTTTAATTGTCTCCCCTATCCAATTTGGACGTCCAGCTCCATCTCTGTTATAAAATTTCACTGAATATTCTTCAATCGAATTCTTCTCAACATATTGTAGCAAAGTTTTCTTATAAAAGATTTCTCTACGGTATGGAGCAATGCCACATAAGTCAGCAGAGATAATATAATATCCAAGCTCTTTCATCGATGTCCTCCTTCATAAAACCCTAATTCTTTAATCATTATGTTTTAGTCCCTCGCAAAAGAATTTATGGAGCATCTCTTCGTATTCGCATCTACACTGTGGACATAAATCTGAAATCGCACCTTTATTTTTTAAGCTCCATCTTTCAGAGTCTGAAATACAGCATCCCGCGATACAGTCTGGGAAACGTGCCTTTCTAACAAGTGCTTCTTTCCCACAACGGTCACAATAAATCTTTACATATTCTTCAGTCATATTCTTACCTCGTTACTGTACTAACTCCATTATTTTTAATCTGTCCTTTTTGAACATGAATTATTACAGAGTCAGCATTAACAGTATTGGTTGATTTATATTCGATATATGGAGCGTTGCTATCATATACAATTTTTACATGGCCTTTGATATTCATATAATTGCCATTACAAAGAACCGTAAGCATCTCGTAATTTTCTGCTGGGACATTAGATACCATAGTAGATGTATATCCGTAGATGCCCGATTCCAGTTCTTCAATAGTGGCAGTCCACTCAATCGGATTATAATGACGATAGATACCGTCGCCAATCGCCCATACAAAATATCCAACAATAAGAGTAATGAGCACACCGACTGTCAAAAACAAGATCTTTTCTCCAAGAGTGAGTTTTTCATTATTACCATCCAAGTTCAACACCACTTTCGTTTACAATATAGATGCCGTTGTCTTTCAAATACTCAATAAACTCTTCATGTGGTAATTTATGGGCAAGCTCACAAATAGTGTAGTTGCTTCTGCCTTTTACCCACTTTGTTTCTTTTCTCAAGTTAGACCACTGATGTACACGAAATTCCTTACAATGCCATTTTAAATGAAAGGCATCCGCACACAAATCGCAAATTGGTATCTCTACATAAAAGTCACCCGGATAGCGTTTTCGTCGCCACCACTCCATATCATAGAATACAATACCATAGAGTTCAGGATAATCTTCAAATCCATGTTCTCTAAGGTAAGCAAAGCCCAATCCGTTGATGGTCCATTCTGGCGACCTTGGAACTATATATCGAAGCTGCGATTCTGTATGCGAGATACAGGCATTGTTATATTTTCCATCAATGCCCATAATGTACCAGTCGGACTTATAATAGCCGATTTGTTTAGTCACAACTAATCACCTCCCCTGTATCATCACCCAACGGCCACGTGCATCCATAAAATGTTCCCAAATTTTCGATTTTAAAATAGTACCATTTTTTCGTCACGTAGTCATAAATACTGTAGCAAGTGCAGCGGCCATCAGGCCAATGGTTCTTTTTAATAGCATCAATATCAAGTTCTAAAAATCGTTTGATTTCGGATAATTTATATGAAGCAAAAATATAATCCCATGGGCCACGCCAATGGATAAACCACATGTGCTCTACGAAGTTCGGCCATTCTACAGAAAATCGTTCGACTGGTTTACTTCTGCCAAAATTCTTATATTGAAGAAAATAGTTGCTGATACCGTGTACACCAGTCCAATAATGGTCTTTGGTGCAGATGAAATGAGAATAGCTTTCCCATTCTGGATTTTGTATTTCCCAGTGATTCTTTTCGATTGAAAATCTATCGTCCATTCAATCTACCTCATAAAAGTCTAGTTTTACCGTATTGTTTTCTGATTTTTATAGCGATGATATGTTATTTATTTACCGTTCGGAGCTGTTTCTCCATAAAGTCGTCCCATTTCATACCGAGAGGATTACCGTCAACATCCACACAGTTGCCATCATCATCACAATAAACAGCAGGCTCTGTTGGCTTGCCATAAAATGGGATAGATTCCTTTGGAACAATTTGAATTTCTTTGTTAGGATCATAATTGAAATCGTGAGTCCCATCGCAAGCTACGACATCTCCATTCGGCATTATGTAAACCGGCTTGAAGAACTTCTTGTTTGGATTATTTGATGTGTCAAAAGAGACTCCCACAATCTCATACTTGTCCCATATTGGATTTCCTGCACTCGTATTCTTTGTTAGCGATTTTTTCCTGCTCATGTAAATCAAGTCCTTTCAGCCAGTAAGATGGACATTCATAAATTTTTTCAAAGGTGTTTGCATCGCAAAAGTGCTCTCGATCTCGCTTATTGTAATCGTAATATCCGATAAATGACAGACCACAATCGCTTATTACAACGTTGTCTTTTAAAGGGATCGGACGCTCATCCATGACCTTAACCCAACCGAGAAAGTCTTCGCAAGATTCGGCGCAACTATCTCTTGTTTGCTTCCTAAAAGCGCATACTTCTTTATGTAGACATTTACTGCAAATAGCCATTTTTTCTCGCTTTCCAGCAGAAATTCTCTGCCCAATCATAAAATAGTTTTGGAATGTCTCGTACACGAGAAACAACTTCCTGAAGTAAGGTGTCATTAGACTTGTCTTCATGAGGTTCTTTATAAACACATTCCCATTTATACTCCCAGAGTTCAACTGTATTATCGTCTTGTGTGCTAATCTTCACTAAAATAGAATGAAGCTTGTCATTTACACTTACGGAAGCATAACAATTTTCTTGTTTGAGAGGCCATTCATTTATTTCTGCAAACAAATTAAATGCCCTATCGACCGCCATTTCGAATAGCGATTGCTCGTCAAAGCATATACATATTAGTTCTATATCCCCATTATGTAAAAGATTTAGCTCCCAAAACTCCATTGTTTTAACACCTTTCTAAAACATACATTTTAGTTATCAAAGACTTCACTTTTGAATACTGGTCTTTCGAAGGTCTTAATCCAATTTCCACACTCTGGGCACTTGATTTCATAATACGAGTTTAAAGTTCTTGCTGCTAGTACATCTTTTGAGTCAGACCAGAACTCGCACCCGCAACCACACACAAAATGATACGCCATTTCGACAGGCTTCTTCCCATGCTTAATAATCTTGATTGCCATTATTCTTCTCCTTCACTCAAACTCTTTAATACTTTCTGAATCCTATAGTATCTACCTAGCGGTGTTTCAAAAATAGACCTCAGCCATTCAAAGAAGGTCTGCTTGCCAAATACTTCATTATAATCTGCAATATCAATTTGCTTTGCGGTTTCACCACATTCAGGACACGTATATCGCAACTCAAAATTGGCAGCTGTAACATAGTAGACCTTATAGATTGAATCAAATGTGTCATCCGCATAAAAATCGCAATGACAATGAGGACATTTAAACTCGATAGCAAATTTCTGAGGTTCCGGTTCATAGCCATGCTTTACAATCTTTGTCGCCATACTTCCACCTCAATCTGCAAATACAAACTGTGTATTAAAAAAGTTCGTCGCACGAATCATGTTTTCTTCTGATAAAGCAACCTTGATAACTTCATCGTCGGTATATGTTTTATCATATTCTACTGTGTCGCAGACCTTGTAAATCTTGCCTTCATTATCTTGAAGCAATGTTCCCCTGCTAAGTTTTAATGGAGCCGTTTTCTTTTCTTCCCGAATATGTGCTTTCATACTATCACCTTGATCAAATATCGTTAAACGCATCTATAGTCCATCCAATAAGACTATTTAGTTTTTCTATAATCTTATAAAGGATATTTTTAAATAGTGTTTCTGTTCAGGCATACTGCATGTAAACTCCGCAGGACCTTCTCTTTTCGGGTAACTCGTTTGCATGGTATACACTTCATCATTGTGAATGATTCCAATTTGAGTACAGTTATCGCCATTACAAATTTGAGTCTGATTTATTGTGATATTCCGTTTCATATATTTATTCCTCCCACCCACCCATAAAACATATTTACTCTAATTGTTCAAGTGCATATATCAAATACAAAATTAAAGTCTTTGTCTTCTCTTTTGTAAGCGTTGCAGAACTCAATTCCATATCTGGAGCATCACTATAATATGCAAGTTCAACAGCATCGTTTGAGACTATTACGCCAATATCTACGTTGTAAATTCCGTCTGTCGCTTGCAGGAAACCGATTTTATTTCCTTCCATAAATCCTCCGTAAAATTTACCTTTTACCAGAATGAATATTTTGTTTTAATCCAAGGAGTTTCTACACTTTTTGCAGGATTTTCCAACATCGCGGCCTTTGCCGTGATCTTATCGATACTTTTCTGGAAATCCTGTAACTTCTTTAATTCGCTTTCGGTGTCCAGTTTCATTTCGACATTCTCGATAAACCCCATATCTTCAAGACACTTACAGTAGCCCATAATCTCGTTATAGAAGATGTTGTCGTACTCTTCCAAAAGCGTATGCCCGTCAAACAGCTTTACTTGCCATGCAATTCCAAATGGAGCTTCTTTCTCGTAATGAGATTCAATAGCGTAATACTTCATTATGTATTCTCCTTACTTAATGCCGTACTTAGCTTTAACCCTCTTCAGAACGTCAGCCTTCTCGGAATAGCAATCACGAGCTGCATTATAATCACTCATCTTCTCGGCCAGAATGCGCTTTGCTTCACCTTCAGCAACATCAGCTTCTGCCAGCTCCTTATTCAGCTGATATCCGCTTGCTTTAATGCCATCAACAAAACCGTCAATGCGATCATTCGGTACAGACTTCTCACCTACTGCGCCAGTTTCAGTATTAAACATCTTTACAATAGAATCTTCAGTGCCTGCAATAGAATAAACATAAAAATACTTAGCCATAATTATTTCTCCTTCACTTAGTCTTTAATACTGTATTTGGACTTTACATCATTGAACTCATTAAGAGCATTACAATATTTTTCATTTGCATGGACATACATGGTGTAGGCATCCTCTTTATCTCTCTGACTGGTGAGTAATTTTGTATGCGCATCAAAAAGATCCGCGCCAGCCTTTACAAAACCAACTTGTTCAAGTCCATCGCAAAATCCTCGTGCATAGTCTCCCTCACCAATAGAGAATGTAACAGCATCATTGTTTTCATCAACAATAAGAACCCGCCAACTATCGCAATAATAATATTTCATAGTATCCTCACTTTCCAGAACTCCCAAACCCTCCGGCACCACGCCCAGTTTCGTCCAATTCGGAAACTTCTTCAAAATCAGCCTGCCAGAACGGAACAACCGCCATTTGAGCAATGCGATCACCGTGAGTAATCATTTGAGGGATGTTAGAATGATTATGTAGTGCTACAATATACTCTCCACGGTAATCCTGATCGCAAATCCCTGTTTTGTTCGCAGGAGCAAGTCCCTGCTTAGTTGCCAAACCGCTGCGAGCATAGATAGCGACATACCAACCTTCCGGCGGAGCCATCCGTAAACCAGTATGTACCTTAACGGTCTCATGCGGCTGAATCATAATGCAGCGATCACCATTCTTGTTTACCATCGTTGCGTCATCAAAACCGATATAGGCATAAAGGTCTGCGCAAGCAGCATTTTTAGAACCATAAGTCGGCAGATGAGCATCTTCGTGCAGTTTATTGATCTTGATATTAGGATTGCGAATTGTTAGATCACCAAAAATCGTGTTAGGAAACTCGTAATCCATAATAGCCTTGTCTTTACTAATGTAACAATCCATATTATTTTCCTTTCTTATCTTCTGGAGTCCACCAAAGGACTGGTCTTCGTAAAGCAAAACTCTTATTACAGCCGATTACACGTTGATTGGAACTCCCCATGTACGGCAAAGAGATATCTCGTTTAGATTCGATATATGGGCCATCGACTAGCACGTTTATATTTCGAATAATTGTTACCGTTGCCGGAATAGTTTGATATTTCAATTCTTCTGCCGCCTGTTGAATCAATTCTTCCCATGTATATCCGGTCCACATCCAAATGTCTTTGCTTCCTTTAAACTCGTGTCTGACTCTTATTAGAATTTTGCAAATCATCTCCCTGTTTTCCGGCAGCAGTGGATCTCCACCAGTGAGCGTAAGCCCTCGAATATAATCAGGTCTAAGTAAATCTACAATTTTATCAAGCGTTTCATCTGTGAATGGCTGACCACCATTCGGGTCCCATGTGGTAGGATTCTGACAGCCGGGGCAATGGTGATCACAACCCTGCACGAAAAGTGTGACGCGCACCCCTTCGCCATTTGCTATATCACATGGAACGATTTTAGCGTAGTTCATTTTCCCACCTCGATTAAAAGACCGCAGAACGGGCAACGATTATAGCCAAGGCTTTCGGGCGACTCTTGCCCTTTAATTCCGCCACCACAATAATCACACACCCATGCCGAGCTCTCACAATTATCTACGAACTCAAATACAGTTGTTGGCTGGCGATCTACTTGAAAATCAATAACTCGTTCAACATCTTTTAAAGTTTTGATATATCCAAGATTTCCTTCCAGCAAAAGACAATCCTTTAATCTATCAGCATCAACTAGTTTCATGTAGTTCATTTAAAACACCGCCGTCCACATACTTGCACATACGATTACAAAAATATTCAGTGCGACGCAGCCATACATTCCATTTTTCTTATCACCTCGGAAAATATATGTAGAGGTGTCATACAGAATCTGCTCAGAGCGAATTACCGCAGCGGCGAAAATCAAAATGATATAAGCCTTGGTCATAAACCATGCAATCTCAGTCAGCATCGATTAGCACCTCCTCGATTGGAATAACCTGACCATCAACGTAGTAGCACATCTGACCGTGCTCATTATAATAAGGAGACATGTAGCCGTAAGCATGGTAGCCTCCACTTTTACTGAACAAGTAATACATGACGTGTGTATCCTTATCGTACACCATAGGAGTGTCACCAATGCGATAGAACCAGCCATTCTCTTTGGCTACATTCCCTACTGAGTCTTTCACACTTGCGTTGCATCCAGTCAGCATAACAGCTGCTAGAAGTACGCATACAACAGTATTTTTGAGAATCTTAAACATACCTTTCCTTTCTATTAAAAGCGGAATTCTATCAAAATCTGTAAAAAATTTATTACGATAATACGTTGATTAAATTTAGCAAAATCAGGATTTTTTCTCCTCCTTCGGCAGATACCGCCAATAGTCAGGTTCCTTAACAGCATAAAGAACTCCAATTTCATGCCATCCAACATAAGAACTCAGAACTGCTGTATCCTCTCTACCATCTTTATATTTGATCTGGCACGGTACACCATACTTCGGCAACTCAATATTTGTGCTTTTCCAACCGTCGTTTTCTTCTGGCCAGTCAATTCTAGCTCCGCAATTTCCGCAGTAGCCGTTCTGGTTTCCATCTTCGTTATAAAGGTACTCACCACTGCCGCAGCACTGACAGGAGACGATACCATCTTCTGCAAAAGGATTGTTAATCATTTCTAGCCTCGATTTCTTTCCATCCAATGAAATCACAAATACAAAGCTTCTCTGGATCACACCGATGAAGCAGGAATTTGTTCTGTCCAGAAAGCCTAGACCCGCCAGACACTTCAACGGGTTTACACCCATCTTGAAACATTCCTGAAAGAGTCCATTTCTCAGCAATAGATAAACCAACATCTTTTTTAATGATATCGCGATTGCATCCACGGCATTTAAAAATTTTTACGTATTTCTTCTCCATATTACCTCAGTACCCTTATCATCGGCAGTGTCGTTTTTCATATCATCAAAGAAAGATTCATAATCAAACCACTTATCCTCAAGAATATTGCCAATGATCTTTACTGTACTGCCCCAGCCTTTAGTTGCAACACGGACATATTTCCCCTTCATGCCCTCATATGTACTACAGCCAACCGTATCCATAATCCGCATGATGGCCTCAATGCCGGAAGCATAACCTTTAAAGTTTTTTGCTCCTACATATCCTTTACCAAGAACATATCCTCCATAGCAACAACAAGGACCATGACCATCAAGACTCAGATAAGAAACAAGGCAAGCATGATCTTCCATACTAAGAGATACATTCTTGATTTCTGCATTCCAAATTTCGTATCCTTCAGACTCAAGCTGCTCTTTTGTCCATTTCTTCATATATTTACCTCGCTAGAACGGCACTTTTATAAAGTTGTAAACAACCCCGCATTCCCCTCGATAGAGAACATAAATAAATCTTCCGAATCCATATCGTAAACTTCTTTACAAGGCCATTTACGAACTGGAACCATATCGGTCTCTCGTTTTTCGTAAAGAGTAACGGAAGCAGGTTCGTACGCAACAGTCAGTTTATACTTATCGTCAGGTTCTTGTTTTCCATACAGACGTTCATTCATAAAGTCATCTGTTTTGAAATGATTCAGAATTTGAAGTCCGTATCTAATTGCCTCTTTTAATGCATCATCTTTCGTATCATGTTCAGACACAAGAACTTCTCTACCGTCAATCGTGATGCCGTCATAAAAGTTTGTAAAAACGCCCCCATAGTTTCATAAAGTCCCCCATTTCTCTCTACCGCAAGTGTCACAGACGAAGTGCCATTTATCATACCAACTATGTTTTGCATCGTAGAGCATCACACCACCACATCGGCTGCATTCTGGAAGAAACCAACGGAGTAGACGTTTCAAGATTTTAGCAATCATTCTTACTCTTTCTCCACAATCCGTGCTTTTTCATAATCTCGAAGAAATCTTCCATAAGAGTATCGGCCATCTTACCAGGTATTTCAGGAAGATCTAGTCCAAAATCTCTAAAAGCACAGTGTAGGCAGCCCCATGGAGTTAAGGCGAATTTTTCATAAAAATCATCATCAGGATTGTTTCCTTTTGAGTCCAACGTATTCGTCTCGTACTCAAACTGTCTCACTTCGTCCTTGGTGAGCCATTTCTGCCACTTACCACAAACAGAGCAATACAGACCAATCTGGCTACCTTTGTTCTGGATAAAGAGAGATTTACTGCCACACTTACATTTGAAGTCCATCTCAGCCACCTGCCTTTTCTACATTCTGAACCATGCAGCTCATACCGGGATGAGATTTTTCAAAACGATGCCGTGCCTTATTCATAGCTTCATTCTGATCGTATGCTCGGACATAATATGTATTAGTTGCCTGAATTCCATCTTCATAAAACAGGACTTCTACCGACCAATAATTCATATAGTTCCTTTCATGCCACCACACCCACCCTGCTAGTTAATTTACTTGCCTCGATTTCCTTTAATGAAGCATTCAAGCAAAATAAGAGCCAACCAAATACCTGTTGCGACCTTGACTGTGAACGTGATGTTTAACAGCTTAAAAATCAGCCAGATAATACCAATCGTGGTAATCCACGAAATAAAATATGTAGCCGCCAAAATCAAAAGGATTCTAAGAAAAGAACCAAGTGCCTTAAAGAAATTTTTCCACGCTTCTATACCAATCACATCCTTTCAAAAATTTTCATTTTATAGATTCCTCTTTGATACACTGGTTGGTCAGCTTTTTGTACACGTCCTCGTACAGCTCCTGCTTATCGCCGTTGTAGGTATACTCGGCGTATATACCGTCACCACTGACGGTGGTAGACAGCAGCGCCTTATAGTTCTGGAGCGTCTTGCAACTCCAAACCACAAAGACGTTCTCCAAAGTGATTTTGGTTTCGCTGTTCTCGTTATACCACTTGACCAGTGCGTTTTTGCAAACGCTCTCATAGTGTGCCATACCTGTAATAATCATAATCAAGTCTCCTTTTTGAATATAACCGTAATCCAGTTATCTGGATAATCCTCTTCTTCCTTTGTTGTTTTTACATATCCGGGCATTTCAAAATTCCACGCAAGATAATTTAGAATTTCAAGGTTGTGTAAATCGCAATAATACCAGTCCCATGGTCTACTCCATTTCGACCAGTGAAGAAGATATGCATTATCACGGCAAGTAAGATAAAAACTATTGTCCAAAGTACACACGCTGCACACTTTTGGAAACGCATATCTTAGGATACGGTCAGTCCGCTTATCGCTCCATTTATTCAACTTTTTGCGACGGAGCCTCTCTGCGACAACAAAGAGTCTCTCAAGCCAGTAGATAATGATAAGAATCGGATACAGAAACCAATAAGGTGTTTGTACATCCTTGTAATGATAGTATTTTGTGACCTTGGTTTCTTTCTTCTTTTCTTCTTGCAACTTCTTACTAAGCCTATCCATAATAAATTCCCACCAACCCACCACTTACACGTTAATGAATCACTCGATTGTGCTTAACACGAAGCTCAACTTCCTGCTGCTTACCAAGATTGAAAGCCGTTGTATAATCGCCCGTGAGATATCCCGTCACACGACGAAGACGTCGAATGTTGTGGCTACCACACTCAGGGCAAGTATCACCAATCTCATCGCAATAGCCGCACTCCATACAGGTATCATTTGGAACATTCACTGCAAAATACGGAATGTCATGATCCATTGCATAGTTCACAATTGTTTCCAGCGCACCGAGATTATTCTTTACAGTCGAGTCGAGCTCTACATACGCGATGCAGCCTGCGCTTGAATATCCGTCAAGCTGAGACTCAATATCGATCTTTTCAAACGGTGTCACTTCTCGCCATACCGGAACATGGACACTGTTAGTGAAGAACTCTTTGTCTGAAACATTTTTGATATCACCATATTTAGCCTTAAATCTCTGCATGGCAGTAAAACAAAGGTTTTCTGCGGGCGTAAAGTACACGCCAAAATTCAAAGAATACTTGTGCTTGAATTCGTCGCAGCGATCTTTGTAGAGCTGACAAATTTTCTTTGCAAGCTCAAGGCCATTATCACAAGTTTGATCTTCTCCAATCAAAATCTGAAGAGTTTCAGCCATGCCGAGCAGACCAACAGCCAACGTGCCATGTTTCAGAGCAGAACGAATATCTCTTCCGTCATATCCGGCCATGGTTCCATTCTCCCACATGAATTTTGCAGACTCAGGAGACTGAGAACAAATCCACTCGAAGCGTTCAATCAGCATATCTTTTGCTTCATGCAACTTCTGGTCAAGCATGGACATAAACTTGGCTACAGTCTGTCCTTCAAGGTCTTCTCCAGTGGCGTTTTTAATGATGCACTCCTTCGCTTCCATTGCAAGAGTAGGAAGAATAATCGTAACAGGACAGATATTCCCTCGGCCATCCTTCAACTGCTCAAAGCCGTTGACATCCCAACCATTTGCAGTCCTACAGCCCATCGTAGAAAAATACGTTTTTACGTTATTTTTATCGTATCCTTCATTGCCGCTCCAATCGACATTGGCATAATTAGGATAAAGACGCTGTGCGGTGGAACGCAGTGCCAGCTGATACATATCGTAATTAGGGTCCCCGGGAGCACGATTGATTCCCTTAGCCATCTGGAAAATACCACAAGGGAAAATGCTAGTTCTATGTAATTTGCCGATACCCTTAATGGAAGCATTTAGCAATGCTTCGATAACCATTCGGCCTTCAGGTAACGTACATGTGCCATAGTTGATAGACGTGAACGGAAGCTGATTTCCGCTACGTGATTGGAGTGTATTCAGATTATGGTACATGCCTTCAACGGCTTGATTCAATTCTCGCTTTGTCATGTCCATTGCATACTGATACACTTTTGCATTTCTTGGATCATTAGCCTCTAAGTCATTAAAAGATAATTCTTTGGGTACTCTATTGGGGTCATCTTCAGGCTGAAGGTATTTAATCCCATCTTTAAAATGCTTCGAAAAGCTCTTCCGTACATAAGGAACCATAGTCCAGTCTAGGTGTGTTGCGCTCACGCCGCCGAACTGCTGAAGACTTTGAATCTGGAAGATGACTGCGACAAGCTGGAATGCCGTACTGATGGATTGTGCAGGGCGAACATCAGTCTGTCGAGTGTTAAAACCATTCGCAAGCAGATCATCAAACGGAATACTCAAGCAATTGTGCATACCAACTGCGTAGCTATCGAGATCGTGGATATAAATCTCGTTATTCTCGTGATTTTCACGAGCCATCTTAGACATGCAGTAGTCAAGGGCATATCGCTTTGAAACCACCCGGCTCATCTCGCCAATACGACCGCCAAAAGATGCTTCATCAACATTGGCATTCTGGTTATCAATCTTTTTGCCGAGAAGTTTCTCTTCAACTGCATCCATCAGCTCTTTATAGTTGCTGCGAGCGATACCATGCAGATACCGGTAATTCATATAAGAACGAGTCGTCTCGTAATAGCCACTCTGCATAAGACGATTCTCAACTGCATTCTGAATCGCTTCTACATCCATAGCAGAGTCAATGGCTGCGATTTCCGACGCAATACTATCACTCAGCTTGTGGTCAATAGGATCTGAAGAATCATTCATCGCCTTCTCGATCGCATTTACAATCTTACTCTTATCAAAAGGAACTTTCGTTCCATCACGTTTAATTACATATTCCATGCAATCACCTCTTAATCTTCCAACCAACGATTTTCGGCCACATAAAAAACTCCGACCACAGCTACAATCAATGCGATCCAGAATACATAAAACCAAACCACTCGTGTACCAGCTGCAGAAATCATATAATCTCGTGTTTCTTCAATGTTTTTATCTTCAATAAACTGTGCATTATGTATAGTTTTATCGCTTAAATTCGCGTATAATGTACCATCATAATGAACATCTTTGACATAAAACTCGAACTTTACATGAGAACTGACTTGTACCGTAGTCAGGTACTTGCTGTATGGCATCTTGATGTCACCATACTCAAATTCTTTACCAAGAAACGTAATATTCTTAGAATTGTGTTCTTCTGAACTGTAATAATCCCAAGTCCAGTACGTTTCGACTCTTGTTTTTGTATGGCCTTTGCTATCCGTAGTAGTAACAGTTCGTGTATGCATCGTGTAATGCTTTTCTTCGCAATAGATATACATCCACTGACCGTCGATACGTGGGTCGCTTACGGTATCTACCGCTTCTAGTGCGCCTTGACAAAACGCATTCCCTACGTTGGTCCTCATTCCATAATCGAACATATTTTCGGACTCAATCGAAATTGCTGTATTATATTCTTTTTTCTGCTCAAGCGAATCTCTGGTGATATTTCCAGCGATAACGCTACCAAGTATCAGCATAATGAACACAATACCAACACTGACGATCAATTCACGATAAGTAATTTCGGCATTACCGATTTCCAAAAAGGTTACCGACTGCCGGTGCCGCCTCATTCCCCTCATAGGACAGATACTCATAATTCTGAACCTCATATCCAGTCAGACCCAGCAGAAAGGAGTTCGGAAACTTACGAACACTCTGCTTATATTCCTTCACGACACGATTGTAATCTCCACGATAGTTTGCAATCAAATTTTCAGTGACGGATAGCTCATTCATAAGCTCCTTGTAGTTGTCGCTAGACTTCAGTTCAGGATATGCTTCCGCAATAGCTGCAATCTGAGTCGTAATCTCTTGAGCGGTCTGCCCGGAAGTGCCACGAGCATTCACAACATCCATCAGGGTCTGATACTCATGTTGGTCATAAGCCTTGACGGTTTCAACCAGATTTGGAATCAGATCAGCTCTGCGCTTCTCCTGAATCTCAATGCCAGACTTAGCTTCCTGAATCTGCTCTTCATAAGAGATGGCCGTGCTCTTAGGCCCCTGCACCATAAAGGTTATGCCAAGAATTGAAATCAACACGACACAAATAACGATAATAGGTAACTTCCAGTTGTATCTCATTTATGTAAACCTCACCTAAATACCATAGAAGCAAGAATTGGCACTACGATGCAGAAAAATACCACAAAAGCCAAGTATATATTGTTTTCGTTTTTCATTAGAACTTGACCTCATCGGCACAATCAGGAACTACGGCAGTCTCAATATTGCATGTCGGTTCTGCCATTGCCAGCTTTTCTTTGAATGAATCATCAGGGCGATAAACCAAATCGTGGCAAACCCCGCCAAGACTAGGATTGTGAAAATAACCATCAATATCCTTCACCGGCATTGTGGTTAGGTTGTCAGTTACCTCGCTAGGAACCTTCTTGAGCGTATCTACGACGCTTTCAACAATCTTCTGCTGTTCCTCTAAAAGTCGGATTTTATAGTCCAAATACCAACGTGCCTTCGTCAAATCTTGAAGCAGTGAATTGCCATCCTTGTGCCCTGCACGGCTCAGATACTTACCAACATTCCAAAGATAAGCATCCTTGTCCAGTTGCCACTCTCGCAGTACTTTGATGGCCTCGTAGGGATTGTCTGCACCGCCGTAATGGGACGGGTGCTCGACATTCTTCTTAATTTCGTCAAGTGTTTCCATCAATAACCTCCTTATTCTTTTCAATAGACTTATAAACATCTGCCAGCTTCGGGTGACGACCACAGCAACCACGACCTTCTGGGCAGAACGGATACTTCGGATTAGCCTCGCAGGAAGGAACCATCCAGTTTGCTACTTCAGGACAAACCTGTGCAACTTCCTTCTTCATTTCTGTAAACATCTCGCGGATTTCTTTTTGAGCCCTGGAACAAAGTCGAAGATGACTCATCTCAATCAAAGCACGAGCATTCATCGTAATGTAAAACTCTGTACAGCAAGCATTTGGCAGAACTGCACGGGCATCTTCGTTTTTGGCGTTGTGATACTTCTTGAGAATCTGATAATCGGTATCAATGTCCGACATCATATTATCGAAAACATCCGCATCTTCACCGGTAAACGGGTTCACATATTTGAATCCATCCTCGTTGCAATAACGCTGGCTGCGGCAGCTCATGCTAATATGTCGATGACGACTAATCTGCGCCAGAAGTGCTCGGCTTACATCTTTGACGTAAAACGTAAAATTGATGTGCTCAAGCACAGAATAGTGACCGCTTGCCTTACATCCCTTGGCAATCTTATAATCGTCAGTCATTGAAGAATCGTAACAAATACTCGCAGCTTCCTCCACAATATCTAAAGGATTCTTATCACTTGTAGGAACAACTCGCTGTGTGTACGCGATCAAATCAACAGTCATTCAACTCTCCTTAATATTCGTCCTGCCAGTTTTCAGGAATGTCACTCTCGTCAATTACGATGCAATTTCTAGGTGCGACATTTAAAGTGTACTGACCATCTTGAACTTTAATCATTACGTTCATAATGGCGACAACTTTATGAATACTCCAAAGAACTCCTCGACCTTTTCGAGTTCTAGCTCTAAGAACTGTGTCGCCAATATGAATTTCTCTATTAAGAATATCGGTTACCATTTAATCCTCCATTACTTTAGAAGTGCAAACTTAAACCAATCTGGGAAGTTGGATACTGAGATCCCATATTTGATAAGGCAAGACAGCAACCACAGCACAATCATGATTCCGACCGCAATAAGATAATCCTTAAAAATCTTAATGAAAGCGATCCACATCTTAATCCTGTCTCTCATTTACTTCACCTCTTTCAATCAACTCATCAACAGTAACCTCTCCACAGAGAACCTGTTTAAGTTGCTCTTCTGACAACTGATATGTAATCGGCTCTCCACACTCGACAGGATATCGAGCCAAAGTTCTATAATATTCTGCAAGGGCTCGTTCCTTACGACCCTGCTCACGATGGTCAATACCAATCATATCGCCCCACCTCCTTCCTCAAGTTTTTCGCTTTTACCAGTCACGACATACACATCATCTTCGAGATCTTCTTTGAGAATTTTTACGATGTTAAATAATTGTGGAAATGGATCACCTTTATCTGTACATACAAGATAATAAGTATCCGTCTCCCATATAACATCATAAAAATACCCTTTTCGCATTAAAATGAATTGATTCATGCACTCCACACAATAACAAGCATGATAGTTCGTCCTGAAGTACATCTGCTTCATTAGGGCTCCTTGTAGGGTTCCATATCACCCTTGTATTTCTGTTATTGGGTATGACCCATTTGATGGTTATAACGAGGGTGACCGTCGCTATTTGTTTAGTGAACTCATCAAGTATTTTGAGGATGGTATTGAGGATGACCCGTTCAAGTTATCCCAGATTGTTCAAGTCGTAAACAATAATAATCAAATTCGACAAATCGACTTGCAGATTGCTCGTCTGAACCCAATGAATTCGGCAGAAGCAATCAAGAGCCTGAATGATATCAAGGTCAAGTTGGTTTCTAACAACGATAAAATTGCCAAGGAAAACGAGATTTCTGTCAAGAACCGTTCCAACAAGGATGCCGGACGTAATACACTTACCTTCTTGATGAAGGATATGCGTGAAAAGGATATTGCTGGCGCAGAAGCAAACTTTTACGACCAGTTACGGTCTCCGGGAACTCAATGGGCGGCAGATATGAGTGTTAAGGCAATTAAGGAAAACGCTTTCTTTGACGAAAATGACATGCAGGAAATTTTCGATACACAAAGAGAACTGATTGACAAGTTCCAGAAAGAAAGTGATGACGCTAAGGAAAAATACAGGCTATCTCTAATTGAAAACCAGCGACTCAAGGAGCTGTTGGAAGATGCTGGTATTGACGCAAGTGCAAAAGATACGGATGGTGATGCCGTATGAGAATGAAACAAAGAGCGCCCATTATTACAGCCGTAAAACGTAAGATTTACGAGTGTGATGCGGCAACGATTGCATTCTATCGTCGGAATCCTGTTATTGCTGCCAGAGATTTGTTGGGCATCCAACTATTCGATGCACAGGCATACATGCTGGAGCAAAGCTGGAATGCAAGTCATGTTCTTTGGGCGTGTAGTCGAAACTTTGGCAAGTCTTTTGTAGGTTCTGTTTTCATTCTACTAAAGGCTATCCTATATGAGAATCAAGCTATTTATATTGTAAGTAGCGTTGGTGATCAGAGTAAGGAAACTTTTAATAAAATCGAAGAAATTGTCACTCGTGTTGGTAAAACAGCTGCGTCTATTCGTAGTCTGCAAGATATTGCAGAGAAAGAAACAAAAAAGTCTGCAACCAATAAGAGTGGCTTTAGTCATAATCCAGCCGGGTATGTTGTTGAGTTTTACAACGGTAGCTCTATTAACACGCTAAATTCCAACCCAGATTCCAACCGATCTCGTCGTGCAACTCTTGTGTTTTTTGACGAGGCTGCGTTTTGCTCTGACGAACTGATTGTTGTCTGTGAAGCTTTTGCCACTCAGAATACTGACTTCGTGACTGATACGGATGATTCTTATAATCCTGAAACTCAGCCTCGCAAGGTTCCTACACAGCTTGTGTATGCTTCGAGTCAGGATACAATGGATAAACTATTCTATCGTTATTACAAAAACTTTGCAAAGCGTATGATTGCCGGTGACCGTGATTATTTTGTTTGTGACATGATTTGTGATGTTGCAATTCAGGTTTATATGAACGGCAAGCCGTACAAGGCTCTGCTGACGAGAGATAAAGTTGAAGCAGCTCTAAAGTCAAATAAAATGAAGGCGTTGCGTGAATATTATAATCGACCAAGCCGTGATGGTGGCGTAAACCAGATCATCAAATGGGGTACAGTTCGTCGCAATGAGCGAAAATATATACCACAGCTTTATTGGGATAAGAACTATCAGTATATTCTTGCGTTTGATCCTGCACGCACAATGGATAACTCTATTGTTGGCGTTATGCGTATTTATAACGATCCAGAAAACGGCATGTGTGGCGACATTATAAATTGCGTGAACATGGTTGACCTTGCGAATGAGAAAAAATTCAAACTCGATTCTAATCGTCAGCTTGAGCAGTTGCATGAGTTGATTCTACATTACAATGGTCAAAATCCTGATTACGAGTACATTGATAGATTGATGATTGACCAAGGCGCAGGCGGCGGCGGCACTTCCACATATGCGGACGGTTTGCTTAACAATTGGACTGATAAAACAGGCGCAGAACATCGTGGTTTTATCGACGCAAATCATGAACTATATGAAGGGTATGATGCCCGTTACCCAGATGCTGTTGATAAGCTACGTCTAATTAGTCCTCGTAAATTCCGTACTGCAATGGTTGAGGAATTTATTGAGCTGATGAATCTTGGTGTCATTCACTTCCCTCTTGAATATAACGGTGGAGATTACGTTCAGGTAGTAGACGGTGTGGATAAATCAACTGGTCAAGAAATTTTGAAGACGCATGAACTCTCCTTAGAGGAACAGACTGCGTGGGTTAACATCGACTTGATGAAGAACGAGATTACGAGTATTCAGAAAACGACAAACTCTGAAAATACGACCGTAACATATGCTTTGGCACCCGACATCGCCAATAAAATTCACGATGATAGGTTTTATGTTGCAATTTTGCTTGCTCATCGTCTATATGAATTACGTCGTAAGGATAAAGTGCGCCAGTCTGCGGTGGAGACAATGACTACTCCGCCGATTTGTATTTCTAACATTGACTTCTAAGCAGAGGAGGTGAAAATGTGGCAAGAAAGAAAAAGGAAGATTTTGATGTTGTGACTGCTTCACAAACAGATGATGGTACTGTTGTTATTACCTCTTTGAATGAGCTTTCAGAAGAGAGAATGAATAACGTCATCCGAAATGCAGTTGCGTCTTATGACCCTGAAAACAAACAGTATAGTACATACCTGAAAATTTCAGCCTCCTCCGAGACTCTGACGGTTGACAGAATTGATGAACTTGCACGAGGGTTACAGTCAAGCCTGACGAATGTGCAGACGGTCAATGGCATCATCCGTAATTACATCAATAAGGATGACCTAATTGGCATTACTTATGATGCGATTGAGGCGAATGTTAATACGGAGTTCAAATGCAGTTTTGCGCAGTTCCCTGAGCAGCGTAATAAGACAAAACAGGTAAATTATGCCCGTGAAGTGATTGATGACTTCAATACACAAATCAATGTGCGAAGTCTGCTGCGTGCCGCCATTCCGATGACTTATGCAGAGGGTACTTACATTACATATCTGCGTCAGAAGGATGAGAACTACATTGTAGACTATTACCCTCTTGGTATTGCTGAGATAAGTGATTACTTATCAAATGGACAGCCTGTTGTGCTTATTAACATGTCTAAACTGAAATCTGCTTTGAGCAAATCTATGCTGAAGGACAAGAAGAATAAAGCACTGTTCTTTGAAAATCAGGAGACTGAGATTCAGAACAACTATCCAGATGAGGTGTATCAGGCATTTAAGAATGGTGATACATACGCAAAATTGGATGTTGACCATTGTGGCGTGATTCGTATTGGCAATATGGGACAAAAATATGGTGTCTCTCCCCTGTTTCGCGCCTTACGTCCGGCATTGATGCTTGAGACCTTTGATACTTCAGACCGTGTAAATGCTAAGGCTAAGGCAAAGAAAATCATCTGGCAACAGCTTGACCCTGAGTTGATGGGGCCAAACAAAGATAAAAAGGGCTTCTCTGAACAAGTGACAGCGCACGATAACCTGCTGCGTGCATGGAAGCAAAATACCGTGCTTGTGACGACCGCTCCTTATGTAAAGGATATCAAGTATGTTGAGCCAAAAGTTGAGATGACAAATATCGAGACTGTCAAACAGTATCGCAATCGAGAAATGGCTGCTTTGGGTATTAGTTTCTTGAATACTGATGGTCAGCAGACTGTTTCAACTGCAAAGGTGTCTCTTGACCAGCTGATGAAAAATATCGGTAAGATTGCAGAACAGATTGAAGATGTATTAAAACGATGGTATCGTATTCGCCTTGAAGATGCAGGTGTAGACCCGATGTACTGCCCTGATGTGAAGGTCTCTACTACTGAAATGATGGGTATGGAGATGAAGAAGGCGATTGCTCAGTTCCTGTTCACCACTTTGAACTGTTCTTACAAGACTGCTTACGAGTATATGGGACTTCATGCTGAGGACGAATTACGCAAGCGTCAGGCTGAGACTGAGGAAGGTTATGACGATGTATTTGTGGCTCGCCAGACATCTTATACATCGACAGGTAATTCCGGCGGTGGTGGTGACAGTGATAAAAAGACAGGTCGTCCAAAGGGCGAGGAAACTGAAAAACAAATTTACGACCAGCAGAGAAATGAAGATAGTAAGTGAGGTGATGAACGATGAGTAAGGAGTATTTCTATAGTAGAAATATCTGTTGCTCTGAGATTACGGAGCATCCAGACCACTATCTTGCCAAGTTTGTCATCTGTGATTTCTCAGTAAATGGGAATCAGGTTGCTTTAAACCGTGACACCATTGAAAGTTGGATGAGTACATTGGTTGGCAACCCGCTTGTTGGTAAGTTGGTCGTAGCTCCAAAGGGTGAACTGGATTTTTCCGGTCACAATATGAAAGTCGTCACCAGAAAAGGCGATGATGGCAATGAATACAAGACTGCCGAATTTGACACTGATGCGTTCGGTAGTTTTCAGTCGGTCGGTATCGAGAGAATTGACGATACCGACTTTATTGTTGCCTCTTGTAAGATCTGGAAGCGATATCCAAAGGCTTGTGCGACGATTCTGCGCCGTATTGAGAGCGGCACATTAAATACCAGTTGGGAAATTGATGTGCTGAAAGCTCATAAGGGAATCGTGGGTGGCCGCATGGCAAAAATCATTGACGATGGTGTGTTTACTGCACATTGCTTGCTTGGTGCAAATGTTAAACCAGCATATAAGTGCTCTAAATTGCTTGAAGTCGCTGAAACCGATTTTGGTCTTGAATTGGCAAATGCCTATATCGAGGATACAAAAGAGATTTCAAATATAGAATCTAATGAAAAGGAGGCAAAAAATTTGGAACTGAATAAGGATAAGGAGACTCAGACCGCACAGGTTGAGAATCCAACCGAGACTGAGCAGGCAGAGCAGACGGCTACTGAGTCTACCACTGAGCCCACCACTCCGGCAGAGCCTGATGTTCAGACTTCCGAGGAAGGTGGTGAAACCCCTCCCCCGACTGAGCCTGAAACCGGTACTGAGCCTGCTGGTGAGCCAGAGCCGGAGTCTACCACTGAGACTTCCAGTTTGACCGGTCATGACCTGTACGAGAAGCTGAATGAGGCTGTTGTGAAGTTTAATTCAGATATGTATCTAGCCGAAGTGTTCCCCGAAGATCACACTATCTGGTGTAAGAAATTTGGTCGTTGTATGAACGATTTGGATTACATCATGTTCTCTTACACCGTTGAGGGCAACGAGGTTTCTCTTGGCGAGCCGCAGCGTATCACTCTGACTGTTTCTATTTCTGATGTTAACACCAAGATTGCGGAGCTGAATAACACTATTGCAAGTCTGAATACTGAGCTGCAGAGTGCAAAGGAAGAGGTTGCTTCTCTGACTCCATATAAGGATCAGGCAGAGAAGGCAGAGGCAGAAAAAGCGGCTGCAGAGCTTGCACAGAAGAAGGAGGATCTGCGTCAGTACGCACTCTCCAGCAAGATGATTACTGAAGCTGAAGTTTCCGATGGTGGCAATTACGCAAGTCTGATTGAGAATCTGGACGAGACCGGCATCAAGAATGTGATTGCCGAGCGTTGCGTTGAAGCTGCCAAGAAGGCGCCTGCTGAAAAGAAGATTGAGACCTCTGAGGTACATAAGTCTGAGAGCATCAAGCTGAATTTGAATGAAACCAAGTATAACACCACTAACGCTAACAAGCGTGATGCATGGCGGGAATATTTGGGTAAGTAATAACATTTAAGAGAAAGGAAAAATATTATGATTCGTGAACTGATGGTAAACGGCGCGAAGAATATTCCCGCTAACTATGCCGCAAAGGTCGATATGGTCACCGGCATGGGTGTCCAGGTTGACCACAAGGCTGGTCAGGTTAAGTTCCCTGACGCAGCTACCGCTGAGGGCATCGAGATGGTTGCCCATGAGTTTATCCCGGAGGGCATCTATGCAAGCCAGACTAATTTTGATGACTATGATAAGATGGCAACCGAGATTAAGGCAGGTGTGCTGGTGAAGCGTGTTCCTCTGTATGCTGGTGAGCTGTACGGCACCGACCAGTACAAGGATGGCGATGCACAGGATACCAATATCGGCAAGCTGCTGGAGGTCAATATTGACGGTAAGTGGCAGGTTGCTACTACTGGTACTTCTCGTTTTGAGTTTGCTGGTGTGATGGACGACAACGGCCACAAGCTGATTATGATCAGTGTGCTGCCCGAGGCAAAGACTGTTGCTTGATTGAGAGAAAAATCTTGAATATGATACGTGAAATTTAAGGCTATCGTCTTTGGACGGTAGCTCTTTTATTTTGCGCGAAGAGAAAGGAAATGAATTATGGCACTGAATATTGAAGTGGCCGAGCTGATGAAGCAGCCTGGTCGTGTTTATGAAGTTGCTGAGAAGACTCAGTACAATCGCGCTATGGATGCCGAGGACAAGGAAATTGCAGAGGTTGTTGGCGCTCATGTTGAGGAGCTGATTGACAAGGGCGATCCCAATAAGGAGATTGCTCAGTTTGTTAACCGCACCGTGACTGATGAGCTGTATGGTGCGCCTGACGAGCTTCTGGACTCCATGTTTGAGCGTGGTAATGTTGGTGAGTTTGATGACTACGAGGCAGGTCGTACTGTTAAGAATACTCTGAAGGCTTATGATGCAGCTAAGGGTGGCAACGTGCCGAAGTCTTACCTGCACTACGAGACCATTAAGCCCGTCTGGCGTAATAAGCAGATTGAGGCTGATCTTAGCTTTGTGGAAGTAAGACGTAATGCTTGGAAGAGTGTGGCAACTCTGACCACCTTTATGACTGAGGCTCTGAAGAACCAGATGTTCTATGACATTTTCAGCATGGTTGATGACGCTATCACTGGTGGTGAGCAGAAGATCGATGCACAGGGCAAGGAGCCCACTATGCAGGACATGGACGCTCTGGCTCTGTATCTGAATGAGTACGCAGATGGTGGTAATCCATTCACTGTCAGCCTGATGAAGTATTGTGCTAAGATGCGTCGTATGACAGGTTACGCTGAGTATCTGTCTGACGCAGCTAAGGACGAGTTCAATCGTTATGGTCTGGTTAAGACTTATGATGGTGTTGCTATCACTGGTATTAGTTCTGCTAAGAAGCTGGGTGATGGTTCACTGCTGATCCCGGATTAAATTTATGTAAATTTACGTAATATAGTCCAGTCGTGATGTAAGTCACGATAACAAATACACATTGAATTGCTGGAAAACCCTAAAACTACAATTACCAAAACAGAAGGATGAAATATACCTAGATGGATGGTTGCGAAAGTAGAAAGAAAATTGTAGATGATGCATGGTTAAAACCTAAACATTAAAAATAATGGGCAATCAGCAACCAAGCTCCGAAAAGGAGAAGGTTCAACGACTATCCGCGTGGGAGCGGTTAGGATGCAAGTGTTTGGCATTCGAAGTGGTGTGCCCCAGTTTTTACTGGGTGAAGATATAGTCTTCACTCGTATGAAAATACGAGGTTGCTAGATGCAACAAGAACGGAGTAGCGTCCGGTATAATGTTTATCTAATATTTAATTTGACCAGATGTTGTGTAGAATGTCTGGCTTTTATTTTGCAAGAAAGGAGGTAGCATGGATGACACCAATGAGAACGACAGAAGACTTCAAAAAAGAAGTGTTTGATGTAAACCCAAATTTTGAAATTTTATCCGAATATAATGGTCTTCGAAAAAAGATTACTAGGAAATGTAAAGTATGCGGTGATGTACGTGAAGTACAGGCAAGAATGTTGCTTGATAATCGTGGGTGTCAAGCATGTGTTGCCTCTAAACGTGGAGCAGAAAAAAGAAAGTCGCCAATACAATTTTCCACGGAGCTGTTTGAAGTAAATCCTAATATTGAGTTGTTATCTGAATACACAACAAACAATGCGAGAGTGCATTGTCGTTGTAAACTTGATGGGCATGAGTGGAATGGCATACCTCATACATTGCTTGATGGACATGGGTGTCCAGAATGTTATCGACGGATTGCAAACAGACGAACGGAAGATGAATTCTTAAAAGAAATGCGTGAACGATTTCCTACTATTCATGTTCTTTCAAAATATGTCCGTGTTGCTGTGAAAGTGGATTTTGCATGTGATGTTTGCGGTTACCATTGGGCCGCAATTCCTGATACGATACTTAATAATAAAAATTCTGGTTGTCCAAAATGTGCTGGGAGAGCACATATTTTAGAGTCTGAAATGATAGAACGACTAAGAACGGTTTCTCCAAGTGTTGAGTATTTGAGCGGATATAAAAATATATTATCTCATGCAAATTTTAAATGTAAGAAATGTGGTTACAAATGGTCAACAGCTGTCAATTCAGTTCTTGGCGGGCATGGATGTCCAAAGTGTTGTTCTTCTCATGGTGAAGAAAAAGTATGCAATTATCTCGATAGTCATGGCATTGATTACATACGAGAATACCGTTTTAAAGATTGTAAAAATGAACGGCAGCTTCCTTTTGATTTCTATATACCATCAAAAAACACTTGCATTGAATACGACGGGCAACAACATTTTATGCCTGTTAGGTTTAGCAAGAGTGTAACCGAATCCGACTCTATTAGTACATATAAAAGTCAGCAAAAGAAAGATTCTTTAAAAACAGAATATTGTAATCGTAATGGAATCAAACTTATCAGAATTCCCTACACAGATTTTGATAATGTAGAAAATATTTTAGATAAACATTTTTCTTAAAAATTTTGGAAACGTATTTATGGTATTGCGGGCAAGATCGGAAGACTTGACATGAAGGGTGAGACTCATACTTACGAGGATCACGACAACAACAACGAAAAGATCCATCTGATGGTCAAGGACTTTACCTTTGGCTATAGCATTGATCATATCGAGCGCGTTGCTAAGATTGTTCTGCAGTAATTTTTACCAAAGGCAAATTTGAGCGGGGACTTTGCGGTCTCCGCTTTTATAGAAAAGGAGACAAATTATGAGTTCCGTGATGGAAAAGAAGTTTATTGACGTTCTGAACTGTGACGATAACGTGGTTACTATTTCGTCACTGAACGGCAAGGGTTATACTTTCGAGCCCGGTAGTGTGGAAGAGCCTTGTGTGATTCCTATTCCGCCGGAGGAGATTATGTATATGAACAGCACTTGTTCTGCGTTCAAGAATGGTGTTCTGCGTTTTCGCCCTGAAGAGCAGAATGAAATCTTTAAGGCTATTGGCATTAAGGGCGACGATGTTCTATTCATTGAAGATATCGACAATGCGATTCTAAATCCCACTGTCGAGAATCTTCAGCGTATGATTGACATTAAGGATGGTGCTCAGTTTGAGCGTATTCGTGGTCGCTTTTATCGTATGACCAATGCCGGTGAAGATCTGTCTACCAAGGTCAAGCGCCTGATTGACGAGCGTTATAAGGAGCTCCGTGCTGGAAAGCGTAACAGTGAGCTGTCTGTCGTATCTGCGACCAAGTCTGCTGATAATGTTCAGGCCGAACTTGAAACTGCAAAGAATCAGATGGCTGAAATGCAGAAGCAGATGCAGGCTATGATGGCACAGATGCAGGCTATGATGGCAGGCGCACAGACTGTTGCACTGGATAATTCTGTAGAAAAGACTACTGTCAAGCGTGGCCGTAAGAAGGCAGAGGCAGAAAAGGCGGAGGTTGTTCCCGCCGAGTAAGATTGGAGGGATAATGTGACCGCATTTTCGGAAATATACGACAAGTTCTACGAGCTGGTCGAAACTGATAGTAATTTCTTTCAGTATTTTGACCTGAGCGAGAATGAAGTGCGAGATCTTGTACATGACCGTGCAAAAAGTTATTTGATGGAGTCACTTTCTGTGATTACCAGAAACATTGAACCGGAAGAGGATTTTAGTTTCGATGATTACGATTCAGAACTAGAAGAGTTTAATTCAGATCTCACATTCGATGAGATTGATATGTTAGCGCATTTGATGTTGGAGCAACATTTTAAGCGTGAGTTTGGAAAGTTGAAAGCATTTAGCGCACAGGACCTTCCTACGAGTTTACAGGTATTCTCCCCTGCCAATGAGCGCACAAGTATTCGTGCTCTTGTGAAAGACATTCACGAGGAGAATATGACGATGTTAGATAACTATATGGCAAAAGACCGCTCGACCCGTAAGCGTAAGACCATCGACTACGATACATACGCTTCCTACTCTGAGTAAGGAGGTGTACCGATGGACTTTTATACAAGGGCACGAGCTGTTGGCGGTGCCGCAAAAATGTCTAACAAAAAGGATGTCAAAATTGCTTTTGCAAAGCGAGATTTTGCCGCACACTTTAAAGATAGCGTTGATTACGAGGATAATACTCTTGTGAATGGTTTACCTCAGAAGCTGGTTGTTAGTCGCAGTAATAGTATTGCTAAGGAAAAGAAAATCTAGGCTTATCCTGGCGATTCTTTAAATCTTGGTGATATTGTTGACTGTTACAACTGCAAATGGCTGGTAACTGAGATTGAACCAAACGATGAAATTTTTCTTCGTGGTAAGATGGAGTTGTGTAACCGCCAGATTCAATGGCAAAATCCGATTACTGGTGAGATAGTCTCTCGTTGGGCAACGCTTAGTAAACCTTATTACGCAAATAACAAAGAACTTATTGTGACTTCGCTAAGTCAACGTGAGTATAAGGTGCAGATGCCTTTTGATGACGAGACTGCACTGATTGACCTTGATAAGCGCTTTATGTTGGAAATTATCAATGGCGAGCCGAAAACGTATGTTACGACTTCTGTTGATCAGAGTACAGAGCGTTACGAACTGCATGGTAAGACACAGGGGTTCCTTGTGTTGAATATCCGGCAGGATCAGTATAACAGTAAGACGGATAATGCCGAGAAGATGATTTGTGATTATTTTGAGCCCAATAAGAGTGATGAGCCGGATGCGGATTCTCAGGTAACAGCTACTATTAAGTACGCAGGCAAGCCGGAAGTTCGTGTTGGTGGCTCTTGGAAGAGATTCACTCCGGTGTTCACAAGCATTACGGGCGAAGAGGTTACGGAAGTTGCAAAGTGGAGTTTTATTTGTCTTGATGAGTTCAAGAGCTTTGTTGAAACACAGGTTGCTACAGATGGTGTTTTCAAAATTCGTATTTTGAATAATAGTATCATGGATGGCGCAACTGTTAGGATTTCTCTGACAAATGCAGATGATACGGCAAATACATCCATTGAATGTAAGGTGGTGAGTTTGCTGTGACAACGAGTGAATTGATTACTGACTACAAAAACAAATTGGCTTTAAAGTTGGTTAATACGGACGGACTTGTTGAAGCAATGGGTAATGACGATATTGAAGAGCCTGATGAGGCAATTTACACCTACATCTTCCCATACTTTCATATTCCCGACACGATTGAGGCAGCACACAGCTATATTTGTTTTAAGGTAAATATGACTGACCGCAGCAATGTCAATGACTGGTATGAAAACTTCACTCTTACTGTGTGGGTTATTGTAAACCAAGCGTTGATGAAGATGAAAGGTCATGGCGGTGCAACACGAGTTGACTATCTGAGTGGACTTGTGGAAAAAGAACTACACGGTAGTACAATTTTTGGAATTAAGCAACTTAAAATCACATCTAACATCGAGGATAACATGGATTTACACCATCGTGTGAGAATCATGACGTTCAAGACGCAGGATCTGGATGACCTTGTGGGGTGTGGTTGATGGAACTTCGAGAACTGTATGAGCCAAGTTTGATGCGTGGAAGAGATTTCAAAATCAATGACAAAATTACGATTCACATGCCATCTGTTGGTGATATTATCGATTATGGTGAGCAAAAGTATTTTCAGTTGGTTTACTTATTCTGTTCTACATCAAGCGATTATAAAGCACAGCTCGACTCTGTTGGGGTTGATTGGCAGAAGGTTTCGGACTTTGAAATGTTCCGGCAACTTTTTATAGGCAATAAAAATCAGGATATGTCTATTTTACTTGGCGATATGGACACTTCTGGGTTTATGATGGCAAAAGATAACATAAGTGGTGAGATTGTCTTACACAACAGACTTACGGATACTCGTATTGATCATGTAGTGTATGAAACAATTTCTCAGTACTTATGTGCCGCAAATGGAATTGAAAAGCATTCTGAATTTGCTGCTGACGAACCAACGAGAATTGCAATGATAGAGGAAGCCAGAGATAACTTGGAGTATCAGAAAATAAAGCGTTACGAACCACATCTTGCGGAGCTTGTGCTCTCGATGGCGTGTTCGTCTGGCTTTAAAGCAGATTACTTCAAGGCTATGGATTACCCTATGAGTGTATTTATGAATCATGTAAGAAAGGTTCAGCAAATAAAAAGTTATGACAATACGATGCATGGCGTTTACGCCGGCACCGTGGAATTTGGAAAGATTCCAAAAGCACAACTGGATTGGATGAGCAAGGTTGATTGATTGGCCTTGCTCTTTTATTTTATCCAAATAAATTGAAAGGAAGAAAATTATGAGTGATTTTAATTTCAATGAGGTCGTTATCGACCGCGTTCATCGCATTCATGAGTATGACCTGAACGGTAAGCGTCTGTGGACTATGAATCAGGTCAAGGATTTTAAGCTGACTCTGGGCGGCGAGACCGTTTATGCTCAGGATGCACAGGGCGTTAACATCATGGCATTCGACAAGAGCAAGACTGCAGAGGCGGATTGGTCTAATGCTTTGATGCATCTGGGTGCTCTGGCAGAGCAGATGGGCTCCAAGAAGGAGGTTGCTTCTTCTACAGCAAAGCAGGTCTTTACCACTGTTGAGTATCTGACTTCTGCTGACGGCCAGAAGCTGACTCTGACTCATACCCCCAAGGCTGTTGTTGCAAATGCTCCCTTTAAGTACATCGATTTGGTCGATGGTCAGGGCAATGCACTGAAGACCTTTGAGCTGGGTGAGACCGCCGAGTCTCAGTTCTCTGTTTCTGGCACTGAGGTTACTCTGCCTACTGGTGCAAGCCTGAAGGCTGGTGACCGCTTTGTTGTGAAGTATCAGTACGAGAGCGAGGAGGGCATTGCTATCAATGATAGCGCCGACAAGTTCTCTACCGAGGGCGAGTTCGTGATTGAGGCATTCTGCTACAATCCTTGCGATAAGGCAAATAAGAAGCTGATGCGTATCATCTTCCCGAATGCCAAGATGGACAATGCTATCGATATGACTTTCACTAATGAGCTGGCTCATCCGGTCAAGATTAGCGCTACTCAGGAATACTGCTCTGAAGACAAGCGCCTGTTCCGTATTGAGACTGCTGCTGCCTAATGGCAAATCTGAATTGGTGCCGTACTTGCGGAAAAGAATATCCGGTTTGCCCGCATTGCGAGCAGGATGCGCGTCTTAATCCTTGGCGAATGATTTGCGACACTGAGCCACACTTTCTTGTGTGGACTGCTGTAAATCAGTATCGTCAGGGAATTATTTCAAAAGAGACTGCAAAGGCAGACCTGACTACTCTTTTGATGCGCAAGTATAAGAATGTTACGGAAGCCGAGGTAGAAACTTTTATCCCTGCTGTTCGTGATGTTTTCCATGAGATTATGGATGAGCCTGTAACGGCTGAAAATGAATCATCTAGTGATGTAAAAGATGAGACGCCCGTGAAGCCGGTAGTTAAGAAAACATCAAATCGTAAGGGGCGGGCATAACCGCCCCTTTGTTTTTTTTGTGGTGGTTTTATGGAGAAAAAGAACAGAACAAAGTTTAATGTCAGTAAGAATCCAGCAGATAGAACCTATGATGGTGTGGTTTATGATAGCCGTGCCGAGATGATGTTCTATCGGGATATTGTATTACCTGGGCTGGAAAACGGTGAAATCGTAGAGTGCCGTAAACAGGTTCCTTTTGTATTACAGGAAGCGTTCCGCCGGGTCGATAAGGACGGCAAGGATGTAGCTGTAAGAAAAATCGATTATGTGGCAGACTATGAGCTTACATACAGTGATGGCAGTAAACAGGTAATTGACACGAAGGGTTTTGCTGACAGTGTTGCGCTGATGAAGCGCAAGATGTTCTGGTTCCATTATCCTGACGTAGACTACCGCTGGATCACATACTCCAAAATTGATGGAGGCTGGGTCGATTACGACGACCTTAGAAAAGCTCGAAAAGAGCGAAAGAAATTAAAGCAAGCACAGACGAAAGGGAGATAAAATGAAGGTTTTAAATTTTCAGGAGCGAAATGAGTTTCTTGATGAAGTAGTTAAGGCATGTACTATTGACGGTGATTATCAGCCCGCACTGCTTGATGTGGTGTTTCGGCTAACCGTTCTAAAGTATTTTGCGGATTATGATTATCGTAGTGAGCCGCAGAGTGAGTGGCCGCGTATTGCTTACGAGTCTTTTAACTTCAAGATTAACAAGGCTGGTTGTGATACTTCTGCATTCTGGGATCAGTACGATTCTCTGGAGAAGGCTGTCCACGAGCAGATTGACCGTTCTCATAAGGAATGGCTTGTTCTTGGTCTCTGTGGCAAGCTCAACGAGATTATTAAGAAGCCTGACCCTATTTCTGATTTCGTTGACTTTATGGAGAACTATTTGAATGATGTGAAGGGTAACTTGAAAGACTTTGATGTTGAAAAGTTTTCTGAAGTAACTTCTGCCCTGCTGGACAATAAGCAGGAGATCTCTGCTGTGCTGGCAAAAGATAAAAAGGAATAAACACTTTTAGAGGTGGGTTGGAGGGAATTTTAATATGGCTACAAGAAGTAAACCGCTGAAGTTATGGGATGCTGAGAAGTTCAAGAACGTAAACCAAGTGTCTTTGAAATACTGGGATAGATATGAGACTGATATGGGCATCCGTGATCTCAGCCCGTCTACTGTTTACAATTATGAATCGGATTTCAAGCAGTGGATGATTTATGTTTTGGACAATCAGGGAAATGCCCCTGTGACAGAACTTGAAGAAGAGGATATTGAGGAATTTCTGTTCTACTGTAAGAAGCATGGAAATAACTCTGCTCGTATGAAGCGACGTATGAGCACGATTTCTGCACTGTATCGGTATCTTCGCAAGAAGAAAATCATCAAAGAGAATCCGATGGAGTTCATTGACCGACCGACCAAGGACGTGGCTGTTGTGAAGCAGACATACCTTACGCCTGATGAGGTTAAGTTGATGCGAGAGAAGCTGAACGCTCTGGTTGAATCTGCGACCACCGTTCATATGAAGGATAATACGATGACGTTACGTCTGTACGCCTTATTCTCGCTATCCACCATGGCTCGTGTTAACGCTGTGCGGAATACACTCTGGAAGTCTATCGATTATGAGAATCGTATGGTACATGACGTTCTGGAAAAAGAAGGCAAAATTGTTGACCTGATGTTCAGCAAGGAAGTTTCTGAGCTTTTGAAAGAGCTGAAGGAATACCGTACCGAACATGGTATCGAGGATGGCGGCTATGTGTTTGTTGGCACCAAAATCAATGGTGCATGGATGCCGATTACTTCAAGCACGGCTGGTGATTGGTGTAAGAAGATTGGTGAGATGATTGATGAGCCTACACTGCATCCGCACGATTTTCGGCACAGTGGCGCTACCCTGCTGAAGAATGCGGGTATGAGTCTGGAAGATGTCTCTTCCCTGCTCAATCATGCTGGCACGGATGTGACCAACAAGTATTACATCAAGAAGGATACGACAAAGATTCAGTCTGCAAAGGATCGGTTTGAAATTTGAGGTGGAATGAATGGGAAGTCTTGCTTCTTCGTATACGAACTTTGATGATTTACTGGCCGGTGTGGTTAGCGGCGTTCAAGACATCCTTGAAGGTGTTGCGCCGGAAATTGAAACGAGACTACAAGCGAGCATTGCAGAAAACGTACACTCGAAGAGTGGACGGTCTGACGGAATCGAAAGCAAAAAAAATATCGTAAGTAGCGTTACTACTGACAATAATGTTGTGACCATGACGATAAAGGATATTGCAAGACCGCAGGAATCGTGGTGTAAAACACCATTCAGAGAAGGAGATAATGCAGCCTTAGAAGGAACAATGTTTGCTAATTGGATTGAGCATGGCTTGTGGATGGACATTGCAGAGTGGAATCGAATGGGACGACCGAATGAAAATAAACCAAAGCGTCCTGCGCGTCCATTTATTTCAAAAGTACAAGTTGAAGCGGCTATGCTCGTAAAAACCGCATTACATGAATTGTAACCCACAATTTATTTGGAAAATTTGAATGAGAGGAGGCTGGCTTGAAGAAGCTGGCCGCTTCTCTTTTTTATTTTGAAAGGAATTGTTGAAAATGGAAAAGAGAGGTGACCAACAGTATGGATGAAAAAGAAAATACTGGCACAGAGTCTTCTGCCGTAACAGCCATTAAGGTCAAGGTTGTTATTGACACAAATAAAGCAGAGTTAGATAAGCAATTTAATTCTGTTAAGGAGCATTATAAAGAAAAACCAGTAAAAATTGCTTTTGGAGTAAATCAAAACGACACTATCCGTAATATAAATGATGCGCTTGATAAGGTAGTCAAGAGCGGAAAGCTAAAAACTCCAAAGGTTACACTTGATGTCAAGATTGACCAGAGTAAAGTTACTGCACAGCTTAAAAAGGCTATGCAGTCTGCGGCAAAGCAGACAGTTAAGGTTGATACCGGGAAGTCTGGATCTACGAAGACACAAGACACTTCAAAAAGTGATATCTCTCGCCTTTTCAGCCTTGCAAATCGTCAAGCAAAGTTAAAGGCGGATGAAGCATCGTTAATTGCTAATGGGAACAAATCATCTGAGTTGAAAGCGGTACAGACTAGATTGAGCGCAATCAACGATGAGATGGATAAACTCAAGACAAAAACAAAAGATGTAATTACTGAATCTCAAAAGTTAAAGCTTGAGGATATCGAAAAAACCGGAAAATTCAATGCTGACAGGAATACTGCAAAAGGCGCTGATTCGGTTGCAAAAGAACTAAAAAAACAAAATCAAGAAATTGCAGATGATTTAAAAAAGACTCTCATATCTCAAGAATCCGAGTATGAAAAATATCAAAAAAAGATTCAGTCTCTTGAAAACTATTCTAAGAATAACTCCAACTATAAAAATGATAATATCAAAAAGTATTTATATGGAGAAGATGGAACTGGAAAAACTTCTGGAAAGTTAAAAGAGTTGCGAGACCAGCTTGCTTCTATTGAGAACACTACACCAGGGAAAGCAATTCAAGACTTTGATAAAAAATGCAAGACTCTTGATACAACTATTGATTCTACAAGTCAACATTTAAAAGAACTTGGATTTGATTTTAGAGATATAAATCAAGCCAATGTTGATATGACGAAGTTTAAGAGTGTTTATGAACGTGCAACGAAGTTAGAAGACTCTATTGCAAATAAAAGTAAATATTCTTAGCTAATTGATAGTTTAAACGGAATAAAAGCTTCTGCTGCTGGCTGTGAAGGCGATGTTACTGATCTTAGTGCAAGACTATCAAACCTTGAGGTTGAGGCCAGCAGATGTGGGGCCACTACAGAAACTCTTAGTCAAAAACTGTCTCGTCTGTTTAAGGAGCACTTCCAGACTGCTATCGCTATGGCTGGCGTGGCTATGGTCAAACAAGGTCTGCGAGAGGTTTATAATAATGTCGTAGACATAGACGACGCCATGGTGGAGCTCAAGAAAGTTACAACAGAAAGCACGGAAGCGTACTCTCAGTTTTCTGATAGGGCAGCAAAAACATCTCGTGACCTCGGTGCATCCATTTCTGATTATGTAAGTGCAACCGCAGATTGGGCTCGTTTGGGTTATGGCTTACCAGACGCAGAAGAGCTTGCTCGTGTCAGCACATTATTTGCTAACGTAGGTGATGGAATCGAAAATATTGCGGACGCTTCGTCTTACATGATTTCGATTTTAAAAGGATTTGACCTTGCGGCGGATGATGCTCAAAAGGTAGCCGACCTGATTAACGAGGTCGCTAATAACGAACCCGCAAGTGCCTCTGATATTTCTGAGATTTTAACTCGTAGCGGAGCTGCCCTCCACGAAGCTGGAAATGATTTAAGCCAGGCGATCTCGCTTGGTGTTGCGATGAATTCTGTTACTCAAAACGCAGAATCTACCGGACAAACACTAAAAACCGTCAGTATGTATTTGCGTGCAGCCAAAACGGATCTCGAAAATATGGGTGAGTCTTCGGATGGATGTGCTAACTCTGTTTCTGAGCTTCGTTCTGAATTAAAACAGCTTACTGGCGTTGATATCATGAAGGACGCTGCTGGTACACAGTTCAAGAGCACGTACGATATTTTGAAAGAAATCTCTGAGGTTTGGGGAAGCCTGTCTGATGTTACTCGTGCGAATGTTACTGAAATGCTTGGCGGAAAGCGTAATGCGAATGCGGTGGCAGCTGTATTGAGCCAATTTGAAATTGCTGAAAAATCTATGAAGGATGCGGCTAACAGTGCAGGTTCAGCCGCAAAAGAGAACGAAGTCTACCTTTCCAGTATAACTGGCAAACTCGCACAACTCGATAGCGCGTTCCAGCAACTGAGTCAGGATTTGCTTGACAGTTCTTTGATTAAATTCTTTGTAGACTTCGCGACTGCTTCTGTTGACATTGCTGATGGTGCAGTTAAAGCCGCTGGTGCATTACCCACTCTGACAGCTGCCATTTCTGGCGTGCTGTCTTTATTGCAGATGAGCGGAAAGCTTAAAAATGGTGCGGGTAAAGTTAATATGCCCTCTTATATTTGTTGCGTTTGATAATATAGGATGCGGCACCATGTAAAAATAAAATAGTCCCTAGAGTGCTGGGAAACCCTAAGAGCCATATCGCCTATCATTATTATATAATGTAGGAATCGAAAGATAGAAACAAGGATATGGATGCTATATGCTGAGATAAAAGCTCGGTTTTATCGTATTTGTCAAAATATGGTAATAATCGAGTGCTAAGTAGCGTTTATAATGGGCGGTCAGCAGCCGATTCACTCCCCTATTATATAATGCAGGAGGGTGGAAGGTTCATCGACTAAAAAGGGTCAGTGAGCAACCACTGGAAGGATAGTCAGTTCTGGACGAAAGTTCAGAAGTCTACCTCAGACGTAACCAGACGACTTAAAGAAGTAGGTGGAAACGAGGAGACGCGCTATTCTCTGGCGCGATACAAGTAGGAGAAAAATGATTGAATAATTGAACAAAAAGAAAAAGTACACTGTTGTTCGTTGACAGCGTACTCTAAAAAGTGTATAATAAAAGCAACCAAGAGTTCCAATAGACGGTTCTCTCGGTTAGCATCAAACAAATGGAATTAAAATCTGGACAATTTCAATCCCAATGAAGAGCTGCCTACTGGACATAGGCGGCTCTTTTACTTATCACGGCTCTCGCTGTGATGATGTAGCATCTTGAAAATCTCAAGAACAGTCTTAACAAAGCCAGCAAAACCGAAGAACAGCATTGCGACATAGTAGACAGTCTGAATGTCAAAATTCATGGCAACATCCTCCTTCCGACAATATTGCCGGAAGGCAGTTAAAGAAATACACGCTCCTTCTTGCCTTCCGGCTACTGGGAGGGTGACCGCCTATTTTTACATCTATGATTGGACAAGTTCGATGTGGAACTCCTGATTGCCTACTTATTATACACGCATCGACACGGCCATGTCAATACCACTATAATGTAATTTATAATATATAGAGAAAGAGGTTGCTTTTCTGAAATTTTCTGGCTATAATATAAGTACAATCGCGCATCCAAAATATACGGAGGTATTTTATTATGGCACGTCCTAAAGGAAGCAAGAATAAAGCAAAGGTTCTCGACGGCGTCGATTACGCAGCACAGATCGCTGAAAAGAATACTGCCGCAGAATCTATTGCTCAGGAGATTGCAACTATTAGTGATGATATCGCTACACTAAACGCCCAGCGTAAAGCAAAAGAAACAGAGCTGAAGAAGCTCAATAAAGAGATCGCAAAGCTCGAAAAGAAAAAGGCTGCCGCCGATGAAAAGATTGCGGCAGAGCTGAATCGCAAAAAGGCAGAAGATATTGTTGCCAATGCACTGGCTAACGGTATGACTGCTGAAGAAATCGCAGAACTGCTGAAATAAGGTATCATCATAAAACAAGCCCGACTTCCCTACTGCTGGGAGGCCGGGTGTTTTAAATGTTCACGAAAAGTCCATTGCTATTGATTGTGTTTTAGCGTATACTATGAGTGGAAGAAGGAAGGTGTAAGCATGGTACTGCTAAATCAAGTGTCTGACTGGTTTCTTAGTAAAGAATCAATGACGCACAAGAAGCTTCAAAAGCTTTGCTATTATGCACAGGCATGGTACTGTGCTCTTTACGACGATGGTCCTTTGTTTGAAAATGAAATTCAGGCATGGGTTCACGGTCCTGTAATTCCTGATCTCTACCATCGATATTCTTGTTATGGGTGGGAGCCTATTCCTAAAGTTGATTTTAACGAGGGTATTCTAAACGAACGTGTTCTGAACATTCTTGATTCCGTATATAGCACTTATGGACCATACGACGGCGATCAGCTTGAAGCTTCAACTCATTCTGAAACTCCGTGGCAGAATGCTCGCAAAGGTCTTGAGCCTTGGGAACCCGGTACGGAAGTAATCACTTATAAAGCAATGAGGGATTTTTACAAAGCACTTTATGAGCAAGGACAGGCAGACTAAATTCAAACTTCCCGTACCAAAATGCACGGAAGTAAAAACGGAAGTATTTCCACATAATGGAGCCAAAGCTGAACAAAATAGTTTAACTTTTTCTTTTGCTTGCTTTGATAGAAATCATGATTTATTTAATCTTGGTGGAGATGCGGAAGATAAAACAGTTGGCGGTGCGTGGTTTCTTGATCTGCTCGATTGCCTAAAAAGTGTTAGCAATAAAAAGATTCCAGAAATTAGAACTTCGTTACATGATTTACATCCGATTGATTGGAGCAAAACAAATGCTTCTGCTCCAGATGGTGATGAACAACATGAATATTGGCAGTTCAGAATTAACAAGTCAAAGGGCAGAGTAATTGGATTTATTGTTAATGGAATAGAACATTCTGTATTCTATGTTGTTTGGCTTGATCCGCATCATAATCTTACTGACAGTGAAGGATATGGCGGAAAAGTTTGGTTTAAACGACCGGTTTCCGAAGCTGAAATAAGGCAATTAGAGCTTGATAGTATAAAGAAAAAGTATGCCGACTTACAAAAGGACTATAATCTTTTGTATGATACATTAAATCCAGAATAGGATGGGATTGTGGTTGCGAGGCGCTAGTGAACTCTAGTATGCCATTTCAGATGACTGACTGTGTAGACAGTTAATCGGACGAGTAAACAATCAGTCGAACCCGTTTTTAAGAAATTTTGCTCCTTGTCTATGTGACAGGGAGCTTTTATTATATCCAAGTGCAAGAACACCTAAAAGCTACATGCTTCTAGGTGTTTTATTTATGTCATTTTAGTTAGCTACGGCTTACCACTCATACCCACAATTCTTACACTTGAATTGTTTGCCGGGCTTCCTAATCATGTGTTTCTTTTGTTGGAGGTGAGTCACTTGCTTTCTTATCAATGTGGAAAAAGAAAACCTTATCAGGAGAACTTGTCTATGTTTGGAACAGTTAATCCTGAATGGGCAAGAACCAACCTTCCATTAAACGCAGATACGATTGCTTATGCAGAGGTATGGAATTACGAATCTCAAAAAGAAGAACTGATTCAATTCACTTCTGTCAGTGAATTTTTTTCATGGATCGACAATCCACCCGTAGCGTTCAGGTGTATATAAACGTTGTGCGCCTTCGGAAGTAACTGTAATAATATCGCATTTGGGGCTTACTAAACTGTCAATTTCGGCTATTTCGTAGTTTATACCCTGAAGGAATTCAATCATTTCTTGTAGTTTAAGTGTATGGATATTATCTCCAAGCTTAATGAGTTTTGATTGATAAAGTTTATGCTCACCACTAGCTGCATAACCAATATCGTCCAATGTATTCGGTTGAATTTTGTTATGGCCTGTATCTGCTCTAAGTATCACATTTTCGCCATTCTCGATGCCACATTCGATTAAATAAACAGTGCTATTCACTGTTTTCTGCACCAGCACATTTAGCAAGAATCCAAGCTCTTCTTGGATAGGCATCTTTTGAGCTGACGTAATTTTAAGTGTATGAAGGATAACGTCGTTTAGAAATTCGCCTGTGTCAAGTCTAGCATCGCCGGTGAACGCAACGACATGGTTTGTATTTGTAATATACGCTTTCTGGCTATGGTCGGACGGCATAGCGATAAACGGATTGTCTGTTCTATGACGTATGAGTCGCCAGTCCGCAGATACAACGATTCCTTCTTTGTTTGCGATAGCCATTACGAGAGACATGATTCTTCACTTCCCTATTCAAAACTCATATCCACATGCTTTACATTTAAACTGCTTTCCCGGTTTCTTACTAGCAAATCCCCACACTGCCACGTCAATGAGTTTGGAACCAGCGCCTATCTTATCAAGATGAGGACAGCCGCAGACTGGGCACTTCGGGTATATGTGTCGCAGCCATATAAGTGATTTTTCAGGGGGTTTTAGTATGAATGACACGATTCGAAAGCCTCTTTCAACTCTTGAAGAAATTGAGGCATTTGCGGCTCAACTTCCAGATATCGAAGAAGTCGTTCCGCATTTTGGGGTATCATGCCTAAAAAAAGATGGGACAATCGTAATTTACGCTGATTACGGTCCACTACCTAAGAGAGTCGAGTCTTTTGAGTGAGGTTTTCCATCGGGCGTTATCCTCTGTGATAACTAGAACGTCACAGTCTTCACTTACCATTGGGTTATAGTCCGAGAATTCCAGCATTTTGGCAACTGTTCTATTAAGGAACTTAATATACTCAACAACGTCGATTTCGCAAAGTGTATCTCTCGGCGGTACTATGCGAATGAGTCTTTCTGCGACACCCATCACACCGATGACAGCAATGTCTTCGTTTGAAACGTCCTGAATACTATTCTCTCTTGTGTCTGTTTTTAAGATGACTTGTTTTCCATTCTCGTAACCAGCAATAAGAAGCGCAACGGGATTATCTCCTGTTTTAGCTGAGATGTCTTTCTTTACAAACTCGATTTCTTGTTTGATGGTTAGTTTGCGGCGATTGATACTCTTTACAAGCTTGTAAACAGTATCATTAGTCGAAGTTCCATCGTTCAACTTTGCATTTCCAGCAAGAGCTATTGCATGACCATTGTTAGTTCGAAAAACCTTTTGTTCAAAATCAGAATGAGTGGTGTACATGACTTCGTTTGAGTCTCTGTCGGTATATTTGGATTCTCGTCTGTAATCACCAGATACAATAATGCCTTGCTTGGTGGGCATAGCCATAATCAAGCTCATAACATATCACCATTCATATCCACAATCATCACAGTGAAACTGAACTCTAGGCTTACGCGCCAGCAGCCCCCAAACAGCGGCATCGACTAATTTCGCCGTGGTCGATACTTTGTGAATGTTGGGGCTGTGACAGGTTGGGCAACGAGGGGTGTAAACTGGCTTTGCTGCCTCTTCTTCCGCTTTTCTTCTTTCTTCGTCTAATTTTTCCTGAATCTCGGCTTTTATTTGAGAGTCGTAAGTGGTTGCCTCATCTTGATCCTTCTTTACGATATCTGGGTCAAACTTAGAAATATCTTTTGCAGGCATTGGATATTTTAACCAATCTTCTTTTTCTTCATCTTCTGTGTCTTCCCATTCACTCAACAGCCAAAGCTTTCTGAAGCAAAAAGCACAGTCATAAAATGTACTTGGCTGGTATTTCTTGCAATACGGGCAATACTTTACATGTTTCTCCATGATTTCATCTCTTTTTTTGTATCGGAGGTATTCAAATGAACGATTTTAACATTGTTTCCGTAAGAGTACGGAAGATGCCTCCGTTTACTCAGGAAGAACGGAAACGAATTTTTTCACAATGGAAGGCTATACTTAAATCTCAGGGTCTGGAATCACAGAAGGGTCAATCTCAAACTCAAGTCTAATCCGTTCCATTGTTGGATTGTATTTAGTATGTAGTTCTCCATATCCTATAATATCTTGTCCGATAAGAAGTTCATATTCAAAATCTTCCGGGTCCATAACGCAAAATAATGTATCAGGAAGGATTATGTCATCGCCATATCCAATTTTTAATGTGCAGACAGTAATGTCAGCCATTTTAGAGTTTGTGATTGACTTAACTTCTTGTTGGGTTGGCATGATGGGTAAGCCAAGTTTGTTGGCAATTTCTCTTGCAATGCAGCATACGGAGCTTCCAGTATCCCAATAAGCTGTAAGTCCACGGACTTCCTTTCCGTTGAATTCTACACTTGCAGGAGAATGAAGACAAAAATCTTTTTGAGGGACACCGTTTGTTGTTCTTTGAAGCATTTTTATTCTCCTTTAAAACTCATATCCGCACGCTTTACATCTAAACTGCTTATGCGCCTTTCTCGACCATACGCCCCAGACCGCTATATCCAAAGTCTTGTCAAACCCGGAGATTTTTTCCAAATCAGGACAGTGGCATACTGGACAAGTGGGCTTGTACTGAGCGAGGCGAGCTTCCTCAGCTAAACGGCGACGTGTATCTTTATCAAAATCAATCGCTCTTAATCGCGCCGATTCTCTTTTGAATGTTTCTTGAGGAGGATTTGGCTGCGGACAATCTTTCATCCACGCCTCTTTTTCCTCGTCAGTTTTTTTATTCCAAGAATAAGGGAAAATCGTATGGCTTGAACAAAATGGGCAAAAATACGAATTATCTATATACTTATTACAATACGGGCAGAAAAATATTTTACTCATATCTTCTCTCCTCAAAATGATATTAACTTTCTTTTCTGCTGATAAATATGGTATAAAGTCAGATATGTTCGCATCCATTCAACGAGAATGGGCAACCCTAGAAAAAGTTTTTAAGGCATATACGGCATCTCTTAATGGTGCAAAGTTCTCTATTTCAGATTTTAACACAGCGTTAGCACAAAGTAAAGCCAAAGCAGAGCAAGAAGGAGAAGCAGTTGAAGGGTTGACTTTGAAGATGGTCGCACTTCGCGCTGGAGCGATGCTTCTCAACGTTGCGCTGAATGCTATTGTAAGCACGATTGCTAATTTTGTTATCACAAAGTTCAATGAGTGGCGCACTGCTATTGAGACTAATGCCCAGAAGTCTAAAGATCTTTCCTCTTCCATGACCGACTTGATTTCTCAGTATAAAGAACTGGGAGATAAGTCCGGCTGGGATACGGACGATTTTGCACAGGCAAAGGATTTAAATGCAGAAATTCTCGACCTGTTAAAGAACCAGTCTGCTGAAATGGATAAAAAGCTTCGTAAGCTTGACCTTGAGAATGGTAAGTATCAGGAACAGATTGATCTTCTGAACGAACTCTCGATTTCCACGCTGACACAGAATAAGGCTGACCAAGGCAAACTGCTTGAACAAACTGCAAAAGGAAAGTCTAGCGGTCAGTATGTTATCGGTGATTCTTCCGATACTGATATGGCGAATGCCCTCGGCGGCAAGTTTGGTGGTTCACTTGATAGTAATACTGGTGTATTTAATTTTGGTGGGTTTGACCCTAATGACGCAGACTCTATTCTTGCCTATTATGATAAGTTGAGTAATGCTCTGGATTATCTGGGTAGCAACTATGATTCTGCAACTCTTGAGGCATCAAGTCTGTATAACCAGTTAAAGTCCGAGAAAAATGCTATTGAAGAACAAGCAAACGCATATCGTAGTTCTTCCGATACATTAAAGGAAGTCGTTGCGGCGCAAAAGCTATCCTCTACGTCCTCTAAGCGTTCCGAGGAAGATATCAAGGCCGTCACAGATGCTCTCGAAGGACTAAAGGGTGCTTATGGTGGTGTTACATCCGGTAACCTTGTTAGTTTCCTGAGTGGTGATAAGAAATTAGGGGGTACATACGCAGATGCGTTAAACCAGCTGAAAGAAGTAATGCTGAATCTCAGATTTGAGGATAATACTTCTGACGCACAGGCTTTTGTCGATGTACTTGTTCAGCTCGGAGTTGTTTCTTCGTCCTCCGCTTCTAAAGTAGATGGATTGTCGGAATCCACATCTGCCGCCGCAGACCAGCTCAAAGAAGCAACTGATGGTCTTGACAAGATTCAATCTGCTTATAGCACATTAAGTGATGTTGTTGATGAGTACAATGAAAATGGTTATTTAACCGTTAGCACTCTTACTGACCTCATCAACCTTGGTCCTGAGTATTATGACTGTCTAGTTGATGAAAGTGGTCAGCTTGCAATCAATACAGAGAACATCAATACGATGGCTGATGCGTACTACGAGATGGCAAAAGCTGCGTTGTATGCTCAAGCTATTGAATCTCTGAATGCAAACACGAACACTTATGCAAATGCAAGTAAGTTCTTATCTCAAGCACAACAAGAAGTCAAAGATATGAAATCTCTGCTTTATGCGGAGGGTCAGCGTCTTATTGATGAGGGTGGCTTGAGTGGCGATGCTCTTGCAACTCAAGTTCAGGCGCAACAACGAATTATCAACACTTATAGTGCCATGATGGACTTGTTGGACAAGACTAATGCTCAAAGTGCTGAGAATCAGTTTAGGAACCCGAAAGATAAAAATAGCAAAAAATCTTCTGGTAGCGAGGATAAGATGACCGATGCGGTCAGTGCATGGAAAACTCTATCCACTGCCATGGAAGAATATAATCAGTATGGCAATCTTTGCATTAGTACATTAAATGATTTACTTGGTCTTGAAGACGACTATACTTCCCTACTTACAGAGCAGAATGGGAAGATGTCTATCAACACGACTGAGTTTAAGAATTTGATGTTTGCTCAGATTGCTCAGGCTAATGCTGCTGATGAGTCTGGAAAGAGTGCTGCGGAACTAAAGCGTATCCTTCAGTATGTTGATGAAAATGTAAAGGGAGACACCATCTCCTTTGAGCAACTTACTGATGCCATTGAGGGTTACGGCACCGCAATGGACAAGGCAAAACAGAAGACGGACGCTATAAAATCCGCATTTTCTGGGCTATCTGAGGTCAGCAAGAATAAGATTGAGAACCCATTCGGTGCTCTTGATGCGGATGATGTAGATAAAAAATATCAGGCAATTCGGGACTTGTACGATAACACAGACCTATTTACAGACGAGCGATTTGCTGGAGCACTAAATCCAGAGAATGGTGAAATCGATTATAACAGCGATGCTTTTAAGCAGATGTTCCTCGAAAAGCTTGATGGTATGGCTACTGCTTGTGAAGAGACCGGTGGTGTGGCCGGAAAATACCTCGCTCAAGGCTTTAGAGATGCTGAAGATAAGATTAAAAATAATGTTATCAGTATCGAAGAATATATCAATGGTATAGGTTCTACTCTGGAAAACATCAACAATCGGATGGATAATTTCCAGAGTGCGTTTAATGATCTATCCGATATTGTAGACGAGTATAATGCTTATGGTGATTTAAGTCAAGACAGTATTCAGAAGCTGATGGCGCTTGACACAAAATACGTCGGTTGTCTTGAGCTTCAGGGTGACAAACTCGTATTTAACAAAGAAGCTTTTAAAGAACTGTATATTGCAGAATTGAAAGAGCTTGCATTAAAGTACGAAGGCACTGATATTGGTAAGCGCTATGCTGAAATCCTTCAAAAGGTTGCCGATGGCACTTGGGATGTCACTGACCACATGAAAGGCATGGGGGAAGAAGCCAATCGTCTTAACACGATTATTTCCAATCTCAAAGACCTCTTCTCTTCCCTGCTTGACCTCGTGAACAGCGCCAATGACAAGAAGTCTAATGACCTGAAAATTCAGGGCGATGCATGGATGGATGTCATTGACAAGCGCATCGACGCGCTAAATGAGCAGAATGATGCTCAAGAGCGTGCGATTGAACTGCAAAAAGCCGAGGATGCTCTCGCAAAAGCACAGGCCAATAAGACTACTCGCGTCTATGGCGAGAATGGTTACGAGTGGGAGGCTGATGCAAGTGCAGTTCGTGACGCTCAGAGTGACCTCAGCAGCAAGCGCCGTGAGTACAAGAAACAGGAAGAAATCGACCGGCTGAATAAGCTCAAAGATAAGGTTCAGGAAGCCACTAACCTTATTGGCACAAGCTGGGACGACTATCAGAAGAAACTGAAATATACTTCCCAGTTCGAAGCCATGACTTTTGCAGAGATGGAAGGTCACTACGATGGATTTATGGCCTCTGTTGTCTCCAATATGAAGGCGGTCCAGCGAGCAACTAATGTTTCTAATGTCATCACCAAGCTTGAGACACTGATTGATACGCTGACTAAACTTGGAGACGTGCTTGGCAATCTGAATGGGTCTACTCAGAACGGTGGAATTACGGGTCTGTAGAATCGTCTGCAGCGTGCGGTTGGTACGTTCTCTGATAAGAGTTCTGGGAAAGGATTCTTGGGACGTCTCTTGGATGCAGGAAAGAGCTTCCTTGGCATTGGCGGACGTAGCGCCAGTAGTAAACTTACAGCTGACATTATTCCAATTATTAAGTCTGGCGTCGGTGATGGTATCACTGCCGGATTGGATGCTGCAAAGCCGTCTATAGTTAAGTCCGCTCAGGGCTTGTTCTCTGGTAGCGGTGGTCTAATGTCAATCTTCCAGAAGGGATTTAGTGGAGTCGCATCGATTGCCCAAAAAGCGATTGGCGGGCTTGGCTCAATTTTCGGTAACATTAGCACCACATTGGGCGGAACCAAGCTATTCTCTGGCATTGCTGGTATTTTCAAAGGAATTGGTACGACTGTCAAAGCCGCTATTGGTACTGCAGGCGGTACTGGCGTTGCCGGAACTATTGCGGCTGCGGTCAGTCATATTCCTGTCATCGGTACGATTCTCCTTGGCGGTACGCTTGCTGTCGGTGCAATCGGTGGCGGCTCATTTACAAACGGTCTCGCAAAAATCGGTTCCACTATCGGGAAAGCTGTAACTGGTATTGGCAAAACTCTTGGGAAAATAGTCAAGAGTATTGGCAAAACGATCACTAAAGCCATTAGTGGCATTGGAAAATTCTTGTTTGGTGGCACATCTAGCGATGGCACAAAAAAACGCGGTGTGCTTGGCACTATTGTTCATGTTGTCACAGCTCCTATTCGTTGGCTTTTCGGTAAGCGTGCCAAGGGCGACAAATCTATCAAGAAATCCGGCACTTACAATGTCGATGAGGAAGGCGAAGAGATAATCGTCCGCTCTCCTGAGAAAGGACGTCTGACTCAGCTTGAGAAGGGCGACGGCGTTATCCCCGCAAAACAAACCGCGACTTTAATGGGAATCGCCAAGAATCCTATCGGCTGGGTCAAAAACGTAGCCTCTAAAATACCTAGTTCTCGCGACTCTGCTGCTTCCAGCGGATATACGACTATTACTTCTGCGCCTCAAGCTCGCAAAAACACTGCCATTGACTCTAAAGTTGATGAAGTAGTTGAGGCCGTTGACGATATTCGTGACGACAATAAGACCGGACTTATTCCTACGCTGCTTTCAAAGAGCGTTAAGACTCTAGGCGGGTTGAATTTAAAGTTTACTACATTCACAGATAAAACTAAGTCCACTATAAACTCTTCCGGTCAAAGCTCTTCGGTTTCGAAATGGTTTGATAAAATAAAGAATATCGGAAGCGCAATAAAGGGCGGAGGCTTAATAAAGGGTTCAATTAGTGAATTCTTCGGCTTTGGTAATAGTAGTACAGGTAATCCTCTTGACAATCTCATTTCTTCTTCCAAATCCAACACACTTGCTCAGCTCGACTCCATGAAATCTCAGTTTGAGAAGACGTGGAAGGATATGGCAAAAGAGGTTGGCTTGAGTGACGATCAGATTGATGCAACCAGTAAAGAAATGTATGGCAATATGCAGAAGCTGGTTAAAGATACCTATGCCGCTATCGGAGACAATACCGCACTGAACGCAGAACAGGTCGAGGGTATCACGAAGAAACTTTTCCAGTCAATGCAAAACACATATACTGCTGGTTTTAACAAAATGGCATCCATGACTGACGAGATGAGTGAGTCTAACGCTAATAAGATGGCAAACTCTTTCAATTCTATGAAAGATAGCTGTTCTAACGCAATGGATTCCATCTCTAGTAATATGAAGAATAGTTGGAATCAGTGTGGTGGTGGTATCCGCAATCTGAGTGCTAAAACGCAATCTACTATTTCTAAAGCTTGGGCTGATACCACCGGTGATACCGAAAAGATGCTCTATGATATGCGAGCTTGTTTCGATAATAGCTGGGGTATGGCTGAAAGCGGCGTTCGTGACTTGGCTAACAATACTCAAGGCGCAATCAATGGTGCATATAGCACAATCGAATCCAAGAGTGAAGAGACTTTGAATAAAGTTCTCCCTGACCAAATGGCAAATGCCTGGAAGAATGTTGAGCCCGGTGCTACCAATCTTAGTGAAAATATTACGTGGGTCATGGGGAAAGCTTATGATAGCATCACTAAGAGTTGCGATAACACTATTTCTTCTATTCGTGATAGTTTTGGTACGATTGGAAACGATCTGTACAATAAAGGTCAGACAACTCCTACTACCAAAATTACTACCAGCAATAGTTCCACATCTTCGAGTAGTTTATCTTCTGGTGGCGGCAGTGGTACTCCCACGACTGTTTCTGGCGGTAAGAGCTTGTTAGAGCTTGGTAAAGACATCTATGAAGTTGGAAGCAACGCAGTTAGTAGTGCAAAAAATGCATGGAACAATTCTTGGCTCGGCGGCAAAGTAAACAACGCTGTCAGTGGATTAGTAACTACGACCAAAGGAATTGCTTCTAATGTAAAAGAGAAGTGGGATAACTCTTGGCTCGGCGGCAAAGTAAATAACGCTGTAAACTCCACCAAAGATAAAATCACTAATTCTTCTGCATGGAAATTTGGTGAAAAAGTTGTCGGTGGCTTTGTCAATGGGGCTAAAAATCTTTACAATACCGCCACTGGTAAAAATTCTAACAGTTCTAGCTCCAGCTCTTCCAACACCAGCAGTTCTAGCTCCAGCTCTTCCAGCAGCTCCCGTAATGAGAATAGCGGCAGTAGCTCTAAATCTTCTGGCGGTAGCCTTAAAGAAAAAGCAGAAAAAGCTGTCAATAAAATCGCGGATGCGGGTAAAAGCTTCGTCAATAAACTCATTGGAAAAAAAGCTTCTGGTTCTCGAAGCATTCAAAAATCCGGCAAGTATAATGTTGACGAGCAAGGTTCCGAGCTTCTGGTTCGTCAACCTCAAGCTGGGCGTTATACTTATCTTGAAACCGGCGATGGAGTTGTTCCTGCAGATATTACTTCTCGTCTCTTCGAGATGGGTGGCAATCCAGATGCTTGGTTCCAGGATCAGATGTCTAAGTATGGAACGGCTTTCCTATCTTCTAACGGCGGTTCTAATATTGATATTTCCATTGGAGATATTGTTATTCAGAACCCTGTTGGTGGAGCAGAAGATTTGGCAAACGAAATTGTCCGTAACCTTCCCAACAAACTTTCTCAAAAAATGAATAAGCGAAATTAAATAGAGGATATTAAAACACAATGCCGATACCACTGAGTTTCCCCAGCGGGTCGGCTTTTATATTTTTCTTGGAGGTGAAAGAAAGTGTCAAACATAAGTAAAAGTGCAACAGATGTATTAGTTGAGGCCATTTCTTCTGCCGCCAAGAGTGCAGTGGCGAACGCGCAATTTGATGTTTCTTCTTACGGGGTTATTACATCTAAAAATGGATACACCTATAAAATTGCCGCATTTGGTGGCGAATATGTCGTGATTACAAATCGTGATTATGAAGTCGGCCAAAAACTCGTTGTCACCGCAATGCAAAAGAATTTTCGAAATATTATTTTGACTGAAGGAAATCAAAGTCTGGAAGCTGCCAAGGTGCGAACGATATCTTCGGACTTGAGTGATTTATCAAATAACGTCGATAAAATTGATACAAATCTCTCCAATTTAATCAATCAGACAGAATCGACTAACAAAAACACTCAAGCTCAAATCAGCGGCACCATTAAGACAAACTACGGACATGGAGTCCCGACGAAAGAGAATGCGCCTGCCGTAGAATGGGTAAAATGGCATACGGAATGGCATCATGTAAACGAGATTTATTATGATATTGATACTGGAAAATGCTATCGGTGGATAGAAGCGGCTAATAGTACTGAGTCAAAAAGAGAATATATGTGGTATGAGATAATTGACGCAAGTATTATCAATGCGCTCGCTTCTGCCGCTCTTGCACAAAATACTGCCGACAGCAAGTGTCAAGTTTTCCGTTCCGTTCCTGCTCCTCCATATAATGTTGGTGACTTATGGTTTTTAGGCAGTAATGGCGATTTATATATCTGTACTTCTGCGCAGGGAGCGACTGGCTCTTATTCTCATAGTGATTGGGAGAAAGCCACAAAATACACAGACGATACAACTGCAAATGCCGTAAACGACCGTGTGGCAAGTCTTGAAACAAAAGAAGCAGAAGATTATGCGGAATTAAAAAAATCAGTTGGTTCTACAGATATAGATCTTGACTCTTTTAAAAAGAACGATTTTGTCGCATTACAGGACCGTGTGTCTACCAATGAGGCGGACATACATAATTTGCAAACAAAAGAATCTGACGATTATGCTTCTTTAAATAAAAGGATTGATGATGTTTCTTCTGATTTAAGTACATTCAAAAACGATGAATATGCGACAACAAAAACACAGGTCACTACAAACAAAAATGACATTAGCGCTTTGGCAACCAATTTTAGTGGTCTAAGTAGGACAGAAAAAACTCACTATAATGAGTTGACCAAAAAAGTCGAAGCAATCACTGCTGACAGCATTTTAAGCACTCTTGGATTGAAAGTAAACTCTGAGGGTGCGCTTTGTTATGTTACAACGTCTGATTAACTTGGAGGTGATACAGTGAAACCAATTTTATCAAAAATCAATGTATTTAGTGCTAACGAAGACACTTCATTCCAGTTCGGAGCATATGCCGATATTGACTTAGTTGCCTATATCATCTTCAAGTCAAAAGATAGCACTGTTTATAAATTTGGCACAGTAGCTCCCACTGGAACTGGCTTAGCTCGACAATTTGTAATTAAAGGTGGGGTTCTTGTAAATCAGCATGATCCTTATTATATCATGATTCGTTGCAGATTAACTGGTACGAACACTTTTAGCGAATATAGTGACAAGATTCTGTTTTATTGTCACGAGAAGCCTTCCATTAAATTCAGAGCATTCTCCGACGTTTCCACTTCTAAAATTATCTTTACACCTTCATACTCTTTTGATTGTGATTATACCTACAAAACGGCTGAGGGCGAAGTTATCAATAGATATGAATATTATCTTTATGACTCTAATAAAAACGAAATCAAAAAGTCACAATGTTTTTATCACCGTGACTCTATGAAGAGTTTTTATGTTGATGGCCTTGACAATAATAGTGTTTATTATGTTCGTGCTAAAGCAGAATCAGTTGGAGGCTACCAGCTTGATACTGGGTTCAAACAGTTTAAGACGAAATATAGCGAACAAATTGATGGAGTAATTTTTGATGCAGAAAACGATAAACGGCGTGGTTGTATTAACCTTTTTGCAAAATATCCAGCCAATGTGAAGAGTGACATTACTCATCTTCGGTTTAAGCGCAAAAAGCCTTTAGATACCACATGGATGACTATTTATGAAAAACAAGTTGACTTATCAAACGATTTACTCTTATTGCCCAACTGGTCAAATGGCTATGTTAGTCAAAGTGGAGTATTTACTACAGATAACATCTCAATGAGCACTAATCTAATCCCGGCAAGTGATTTAAAGTCAGTTGAAATATCAGCTGATGGATATATTGCTAGAATTATAGCATATGACAAAAATCAAAAATTCTTAGGCTATGCGGAAACAAGCATTAAATATTATTCCAACGGAAAAGAATATACCTATAATGAGGCATTGGATCGTTTTTCCTCCATTGGTTCTTTTATGAAAAACCTATAGAAGTCGATTTCAAAAATGTTTAACAAGACACGAAATATTGGGACTTAGGACAAGTCATCTTGGAGTGTAAGTTATAAGGATAGTATTGCGTATTTCAGGATTAGCGTCACGCCCGAAAAGAATGTCACTAAACCATTCTCTGATACTATTCATGGAATAAAATTGCATTCAGAAAATACCGGATATGTCATAATGGAACACACTGACTGGTATGCGGCTGGGCGCGAACAGCCTTATGAATATGCTGTGTCTCCTGTTGTTAATACTATTGAAAAGGGCTATGTTAAAAAGATAGTAGTCAGTGAATTTGATGGCGCAATTATTACAGATGGAGAAACATCTTATCACATTCTTCTTGAGCCAAAGGTAGACAGTGTTGAGCTAAAACGCACTGCTTCTATCGTCGAAACCATGAGTAGTAAATACCCCTATCTGTATTTTGGCAATGAAGCGAACTATTACTCTGGTGATTTTTCGGGCGTTGGTATTGAATTCGATACGACTCAAGATGAATTTGATGTTGACGGTGGAAATGATTACCGTAAAGAAATCTCAGCATGGCTTACTAACGGAGACGCAAAAGTTCTCAAAATGTTTGATGGGCGTGAGTGGCTAATTGGAGTAAATGGCAGTGTTACTACAAGTTGTTCTGAGCATTATGACAAAGGTACGTTGAGTTTCAACTTTGTCGAAATCGGATCTATTGAGAGTGAAGATGACATGTACAGTAATGGACTGAGCGAATATTTGCCGGTAGGAGGTACAACATGAAGTACTTACCTACAGATGAAGACCTCGCTCTTTTAAAAAGCCATTCTCCTCATATATATTGTCGCATTGATTTATTGGACAAAGATTTTGCAACTGTCGATTCTTTGGAAGGCATTGCGATTGATGGAACTGTAAGTGTTGATTCGGAATCGGATATTCGACGCACCTTTAATACCACGCTGTATCTCGGCAAAAAGAGTGTTGTCTCCGCTTTTGACGAGGAGGACTGGATAAGCAAAAACGTTCGTGTTTTTATCGGACTAAAAGGAAGAACCAAAACTACTTCCCTCTCGTACCCAGAACTTGAAAAAAAAACAAAAGAATCTGCTGGATATAAGAAAGCCAAAGCAGAATATAATGCTTTAGTTTCAAAAATCACTCAAGAAGGTCATGCAAAATACGGGAATATCGATAACATCAATCGTGGCGTGATCGAGTGGAACGATGATAATATGTCTTACTATTCTAAGTTTGTAAAAGAGATGAATGGTGAGACAACTTTTGGGACTACCGTTGTGAAATGGCTTAGTTCTTTAGTTTTTTCAGAATTTAAAAAAGCATTTGAACCAGACCCGGAAGCCATAATCAATAAAGGAGATTATTCTACTGTTCTTGGTTGCGATAATAAATTTAATGGTCTACAAATTGCATACACCCCTCTTTTTCAAACTGACGATGGCGATTTAATTCCTCTATGTAATTCAGAAATATCCAGGTATCTTTCAAGAGTCATTGGTACATCTACAGACCCGGCCACGATTCTACTCAAGGATAAAACAGGTATTTCTATGACACTTTGGGGAAAATCTGTTAAGGTTCATAATATGATTGCTGCAATACAGGGACAAACAGTAAACGGTAGTATGTTATCTGCTGCTGATGTCAGTGCTATTGCTGGTTAGAGTGAAGAAGAACTTCAAAAAGAATATGGTGTTACTAGCGTTTATGTTGGTTATTCTATGCACGATATTCAAGACGAGATTATTCAAGCCAAGAAAAAGCTCAACGACTCGTTCAATAAAGAATTTGAAAAAGTATCCGTGCAGCGTATAAATGTATTTTCTAAAAATCAAGATGTTCACTGGTTTAATCAGGGTTGCTTTTCCATTTCATCAAATGGATTTACATATAACGCAACTACGAATACGGTGCAATGCTCTTGCGTAGATCTTGTGGCACGACTGAATGGCGATCTGGCTGGACAGTTGACTGGTCTAAAAACCAAAATCAACAAAGGAACACGTATCGCTCCTGTCATTAAAACAGTCTTAACTGAACAGCCGATGAGCGAGTTTAGCAAATGCGTGATTGATTATTGGACGCGCAATGTTCCCTACGATTTGGAATATGAGACTGGTACAACTTTGTGGCAGATTTTGACTGAGTTGCGCGACCTCTATTATCCATTTGAGATGTATTTCGATGATGACGTGTTCGTATGTCACGAAATTCCGAGCGGATTTGATGACCCGCCTGTACTCGACCCAGATTTATTTGCAAGTTTGGTGACGGCAGATGGTGAGTCAGCCACAGTGGATTATTCTACGGTTCGAAACTGTGTTGAAGTGTTTGGTGCTACAATCGATTCTGACGCATATTCTTCGACTGCAACTTATTCTTCCGAAAAGAATTCTCTTACACTGACCGTAAAAGAACTTGCTGTTGATGATGAGGCGAATATATCGTTTATCATGCCTGCGAAAATCACAAGCAAAACCTTGAATATCATTGTTAATTTTGTGACAACAGAAGTTAAGACCGATGGAAGTGGCGGGACTGAACAGAAGACTACAACAAAAACTTCCCTGCTTTATAAATCTGTTCCTAACGCTGATGGTAACGACGTTGAGCAGGAACCTTCTATCATGGAAGCGGGAAAGTATTATGTCATTCAGTGGTTCCCTGATACAAAGCACTTCTATTTTATTGGACAGCAGCAATCTCATGCTATGGTCAAATTGGTAGATACTGTACCGACCGGCGATAAACTTGCCGCAGAAAAAAAAGAAGAGAACTGCGATAATCTTGAATATGTCTGCATGACTGATCCAGACAATATCGATGATTTGTATAACGCAAAATTCTCAATTGAAAAAATTGGTCGTCGCAATGAAATACTTTCGGGCGGAGACTATGACAACTATACTACGGATGAAAAGGCAATGGAAGTTGCTAAATATGAATTATGGAAGAAGGCACGATTAACCGATGGGTTGGTGGTGCCTATTTTGTTAGTTCCGTGGCTTGATGTTAATGAAAAAATTCAGTATGCGGCTAAATATTTGAATAGTAAAACACCTGTTGATTGGATTATCAAGAGTTTTAGTATCAACCTTGGCGAGGGAACGATGTCTCTTACTATGAGCCGGTATTTCCCCTATTATCCCTACATTGTAGGACATGGTAAAGAAGAAAGCAAATACGACATCTATCAGGACTGGATGCTTGATCAATATTTTCCAGACCTTCGTTCTGATGTCAATAAGAACAATAACCCCACAACTACTACATAAGTTCGCTCGTGCGAAGTAAAGCAAAGGAGTGAGTAAATGGCATTATCATTTGAAGAGTCAAAACGGATGGCCTCAAAATCCGTGATGACGACTAGTTTTATGGCAATCCAAAATGAACCCGTTGTTGCAGACGTGGCGACGATGGATCTAAATGACGTAGCGGCGTTTGCTGCGGTAGATTCCGGCTTTACCCGTAGCGACAAGTACGTTTGGATTGATGATTATGAGGATACGGTTTATTCGTCAATCGACGAGAATCGTAATATTACTGTGAATTCTGCTCAGGTGGATGTCACTCAGGAAAACAACGGTCAAATTGTTCCGTTTGAAATGCCTCGTTTTTACGATGGTATCGACCTGATGGGCATGACTATTCAGATTCACTATATGAACGCCAGCAATGAGGAAAACTACGCTGCCCCCATCAATGTTACTTTCAATGATACCAAGATTCGATTCGGATGGCTGCTGAGCGATAATGCTACCGCAAAGGATGGCACGCTCGCTTTTGAACTGATGGCAAGTGGTGCAGTCACAATTCCAAATTCCAGCACTACAAAAAGTTATTTGTGGCGTTCTCGCCCCAATGGAAAATTAAACGTCATTAAGTCTCTTGCTGGTAAAAAGATGACTGATCCGACTGGAGATGACTGGTATACCTCTTTCCTCGCTACTATGAACCAGAAAGTTGGCGAGGCACAGAGCGCGGCGGCTGAAGCCAAACAAAGCGCCAATGACGCAAAAAATGCTGTTGCAAGCGTCGATAAAAAGTTGGCCCAGTATTATAAGAAAACTGAAGTTGATGGCTTTGTCGAGATGCTTCGTGATGAAATCAATGCTGTTGATGGATTGGCTAATTTTGACGTGAAATACACTCCTGAGACCCAGATTATTCAGTTTATGAACGGAGAACAGGAAATTTCTCGTATTACATTGAGCACTGACCCGAGCGTTGATTGGGTGACCGCATATAACAAAACTGTCGATGCGAAAATTGATGAAAAGCTCTCCCCTGTTCAGAACACTCTTACTGAAACAAAAGAGACACTGGACAACCTGAAGACCGAAGTAGGCGACCTCCCTACTACTCTTCAGAGCGACTATTACAACAAGGGAGCAACCGATAAGCTTTTGGCTGACAAAGCCGACAAGACCGCAGTGAGTGGCTTTACGACCGATATTGCCAACATCAAGAGCAACATTTCTTCTATTCAGGATTCTGTTGATACCGCAAATTCGGACATTGCAGAGATTCAGGAAAAACTGAAGGATTTCAACCCCGAAGAGTCTGGTAAGGAATATGACATCACTTATGAAGATTCTAAGCTGAGTCTGTTAGAGAACGGCGGTGTTAAGACTACCGTTGTTATTCAGGGTGGCGGTGGTGGCACAGGCGGCACTAGTGTTATCACCATTGAGCGCTTGGACGGTTCTGCTCTGACTGTTATTTCTGGTGATGCTGCTATCATCAATTACAATTTCAGGTCAGTTGACAACTCTGGAGACGATACCGGTAATGCAACTGGCACATGGTATGTTGGAAATACCAAAGTCGCTACACAGACTATTGTTCAGGGTAAGAACAGCTTCGATATTACTCAGTATCTTCATAGCGGTGATAATAATATTAAGCTGTCTGTTGTTGATAACGTGGGCAGCGTCGGCACTAAAACATGGAGTATCAATGTCATTGAGTTCTATATCGAGAGCATTTTCGATGATACCCTTATCTACAGTGACGAGGTGACTTTCCGTTATACTCCGTATGGCAATATTAGTAAGACTATTGTCTTTACCTTGGATGGCGTACAGGTTGGCACAAATACCACCACTGTTACTGGTCGTCAGCTTACTTATACTCTACCCCTCCAGAAACATGGCGCTCATCTGTTGGAAGTTCATATGACGGCGGAAATCAACGGTAATACGGTTACATCCAATAAGATTTATAAGGATATTATGTGGGCGAGCGATCTTGATACCACTCCGATTATCAGCTGTGCCGTTCGCAACTATACTACAAAGCAGTACAGCAACATCGCTATCACCTATACCGTGTATGACCCCAGCAGCTCCACTGCAAGAGTAACTCTTGCTGTAGACGGCATCACTACTTCTACTCTGTCCGTTGGTCGCACTATGCAAACATGGACATTCAAATCTGCAGCGATTGGCACTCATGTATTGACTATCACATGTGGCGATACTGTTAAAACCATCTCTGTGACTGTGACTGAGCTGGGTATTACTATCGAGCCTGTCAAGACTAATCTGGCTTTTGACTTCAATCCTGCTGGTAAAACCAATGCAGACGAAAATCGCCTTTGGACTGATGGCAACACTAAGATGACTGTTTCCGATAATTTTGACTGGTCTAATGGCGGCTACCAGATCGATGCAGACGGAGACACGTATTTCTGTGTGAAGTCTGGTACAACCGCAACCATTAACTATAAGCTGTTCGCCGACGATGCGAAGAAATCCGGCAAAAACTTCAAGCTTATCTTCAAGACCACCAATGTACGGAACTATGATGCAACTGCCGTTACTTGTCTGAACGGAAATATCGGTTTGAACATTCAGGCTCAGAAAATCACCCTGACCAGTGAACAGAACAGTATCGACCTTCCCACCTGTGAAGATGATTTCATGGAGTTTGAGTTCAATATTCTGCCCGACAGCCAGTACAATGAGATGGTTTTGTGGCTTGATGGTATTCCCTGTAAGGTTGAGTTGTATGCCTCTAGCGACAACTTCACTCAGGCAAAACCCGTTGGCATTACGATTGGTTCTAATGATTGTGATGTTCAGGTTTATCGCATGAAGTCGTACATGATGAATCTTACCGATGATGAGATCCTCGACAACTTTATTGCTGACGCTAAGAATGCAGAAGAGATGATTGACCGCTATACTCGTAACGATATTACAGACGTCAGCGGCGAACTGAATCCTGACCTACTGGCTGAAAAATGTCCCAACCTGCGTATTATCAAAATCTCTGCTCCGACCTTTACGACTGGTAAGAAGAACGAAGTCCCGAATACGACCATCCAGCACATTTATAAGAATGGCCGCGCCGTGGAAGATAACTGGATCGCTACCGGTTCCCACAAGGGACAGGGCACCAGCTCTAACGCATACGGTGAGTCTGGTCGTAATATTGATATCGATTGTTCTGGTGGCTTTACCTTTGGTGATGAAAACACTGGCAGCAAGTATGCATTTACAGAAAACAGCGTTGGTGAGAAGTATTTTAATATCAAAGTCAATGTTGCTTCTTCTGAGAATGCAAACAATGCCCTGCTGGCAGATGAGTTCAATGAGTTCAACCCGTACATTCGTCAAGCTCGTAAGGACAACCCAAAGGTACGCGACACCATGGCATTCTACCCCTGTGTTGTGTTTATTCAAGAGACAGATACCACAAACGCAACCGTCTTTAAGGATGGTCAGTGGCATTTCTATGCTTGTGGTGATTTTGGCAACTCCAAGAAAAATAGCGACACGATGGGTATGGACCCGAACAATCACAAGGAAGTCATTGTTGAGATTGATAACAACACCGATGCACAGACCCGCTTCCTGAGCGGCGACTTCTCAGAGGAAACTTGGGATGGCGACCACAGTTTTGAATTCCGCTATATCAATAAGGATTGTACTGAGGAAGAGATTCAGGCTGCAAAAGACGCATGGATTCGGGTACAGAATTGGGTTGTGAATGCAGACGATGAGGAGTTCAAGAAAAATTTCGAGAATTACTTTGTCAAGGATTCTGCACTGTTCCATTACCTGTTTACTGAGCGCCACACCATGGTCGATAACCGCGCAAAGAACGTGTTCCCGCACACCTCAGACCTTGTGCATTGGGATTTCTGTTTTGATTACGATAACGATACTGCCATGGGCAACGATAACGAGGGTGGTCTAACTCTGACTTATGGTTACGAGGACATGGATACTATTGGCACAAAGAGTGTGTTTAACGCGCACGACTCTAAGCTGTGGTGCAAGATTCGCGACCTGTTTGCAGATGACCTCGCAAAGATGTTCCTAAACCGCGAGAGTGCCCTAGCATGGAGTTCTACTCGTATCTTAAAGAAGTTTGAGGACTACCAGGATGTGAAACCCGAGCGTTTGTGGGTCATGGATATGCGGCGCAAGTATTTCCGCACTTATGAGGACAATGGTACGACAAGCTATCTGCCCATGATGCACGGTAATAAGCGCCATCAGCGGCGTCAGTTCCAGCGGTATCAGGAAAAGTATATGGCGTCCAAGTATACAGGTACTGCTTGCACTTCGGATGATATGACCATTCGCGGTTACACTCCGACCAATTGGACTGGTGTACGGCCAGACGGTACATTCCATATTACTCCGTATGCCGATACTTACATTTCTGTACGGTACGGTTCCAATCCTGTGAAAATGCGCGGCAAACGTGGTCAGACTTATGAAGTCCCCTGCCCCATCGAAGCAATGAACGATACTGAAGTCTATATCTATAACGCCTCTATCATCCAGAGCATCGGTGATATTTCCGGCTTCTACCCAGGCTATGTTGATTTTAGTCATGGTATTAAGCTGACAGATCTTCAGATTGGTTCCAGTGTCGAAGGGTACGCCAATACCAACATGACCGATTTTGCTGTTGGCAACAATACCCTGCTTGAACATCTGAATCTGCAGAATGTTCCGAATTTGAAGAAATCTATCAATCTGACTGGATGTGTCAATCTGGCCGAGTTCCTTGCTAATGGTTCAGGTGTGACAGGCGTTGCCTTTGCTAAAGGTGGCAAAATTCAAAAGGCCACACTGCCCGCAATTTCCAATCTATCGGTTCAGAATCTGCGTTATCTAACCGACTTCTCTATCGCGAGCTATGAGAATATCACTACTCTGACTGTTGAGGACTGCCCGACGATTGACCTGAAAGAGATGCTACCGAAGTGTACTTCTCTGAATCGTGTTCGCGTCACTGGAATCAACTGGGAGCTGAGCGATACAACTCTACTTGATAAGTTGTATGGCATGACCGGTCTGGACGAGAACGGCTACAATTCTGATCATTCTGTTATCGAGGGCATTGTACATCTGCCGCTTATCCGCGAAAAACAGCTGGAAAACTTTAAAGCTCAGTGGCCTGATCTGACTATTGAATACAACACTCTTATCGAGCAGTATACATGGACATTCGTCAATAAAGACGGTTCTGTGTTGGATATTCAGTATGTTGATAAGGGAGCTAAAGCAGTTGACCCTACTACTCGCACTGATAATCCTATCTCGATTCCTACATATGAAAGCACTATCAGCACTGATTTTACTTTCAAAGGATGGGATACAGAGCTTGCTCCTGCATTCAGCAATGAAACTGTTACTGCCGTATATACCGAATCCGTGCGTAAATATCATGTTCGCTACATGAACCACGGTAATATCCTTCAGGATACTGAGGCTCCGTATGGCAGTCTGGTTTTGTACGATGGAGACATTCCGTCTTATACAGCTGAAGAGACTGCATTCAAGTTCTATTTGTTTAGTGGCTGGGACAAGGGCGGTTACGTTAATGGAGAGAAAGATATCAATGCTGTGTTCGATAGCTGCGCTTATACCACCGGATATTTTGATGGCAAAGAACTGAGAAATCTCCGACCTGTTGAAATTTATACAATGAATCAGGTCGGTATCGCAAATCAGGTAGTCGAGGACAAGGATGATATTACAATTCGCATGGGCAACGATTTCACTTATGATGACATCGTTGAGAATGTTATCGTCTCCAGAGAAACTGCGTTCAATGGCAGCAACTATATCGACACTGGTATAAAGTTGCTCAACGAGGACCGTGACTGGGTCATAGCTGTTGATTATTCAATGGCTGGTTCCAATAGTCGAAATTCTACTCTGATGCAATGTTATGAGACGAATGGAACAAATGGCTTCCGTCTCTGGGCAAATGGCCTTGCAAAGGTTTCTTGGGGTACAGGGTCTACCGACGGAGCAAGTTTTGATACCCGGGACATGTTGGTTCTGCGTCACATCAAAGGTGAAAATAGTATCCATATCTATTGTGCAAACTGCTATGGTGACAACATCAATTATGTTGAAATCGCCAAAAATCGTTTGACCAAAACTGACGCCACTCTGGTGCTCGGTTGCGCTAAAGCCGACGATGGCGCATACGAGAACTTTGCTACTGGTGTCATTTACTGGGCAAAGCTTTGGTATGCCGACCTCGGTGACGCTGCCTGCCGACAACTCGCTGCGTGGACTCATGAAGAATTCGAGTTTGAAGCTTGTGGATTTAAACGCTATTATCTCAGCAACTCTAGCAAACGTAGTTCTCTTACCTTCCTACAGAAAACCACCCTCGGAAAGAAAATGGCACTGAGTCAAGCATCCAGCAATGAAAACGGCTGGGGCGGAACGACTGTCCGTACTTACCTTGACTCTCGAATTGTTAAAGCTTTGCCTATTGGTTGGCAACAGTTAATTAAACAAGTCAAGGTTCCGAGTTCAGCAGGTGGTACGTCCACAGATATTGTCACAGCAGATAGCTATTTCTTCATCCCCAGCGCAATTGAAGTTGACCCGACAATGACCACCGAACCTTACGTCAATGAAGGTGATTCTATTAGTTTCATGACTACAAACGAGAGTCGTGCTTGTACAGATCTCGACGGAAACAAGACCAACTATTGGACTCGTTCTCCGTTTGCGTCTTATAAGAGTTATTTTTATAGCGTCAGCGAGACTGGCAATTTGTATGGCTATCTATTCCCTTCTGATCAGGCTGGCATTCGTTTGATGTTCTGTGTGTAAGGAGGTGAAAGTGTGTACTACAAGGTTCTTTTGAACGGTCGGGTGATTGATGCGCTCGATCGTCTTTCTTTTGTACGGTATCAGCCAAAGCATGATATTATGGTGAACTGCACTGAGGATGATGCTCAAGGTATTATCAGTAGTGATGGCAGCCATATCTGGCATGTTGATGGATACTATCTTATCCCATCTCCTGAGTACGACACTGTCTCACTTGAAGAGATAGACAAATACGAGTACGAACAGCTGAAAACCTTGGGTGGTAGAACGCCCGAGGCTATTATTGACGCTTACACTTTAAGCTTGATTCAAGGAGGACTGTTATGAACGAAAAGATTTTTAGTCCGTTCGTTGAAAGTCTGCGACGGCTTTATCGTGACCATATGATACAGGACTCTTTTTTGGAGGAAAAGCTTGCAGATAAGCGTATTTCAATGAATGAGTATCTGTACATCGTGAATGGAAAGGAGGTGTGATATGTATACTTTTTTAATTAACGAAGACAACACCTTGACCGCTAGTGTGACCGAGCGAGTTATGCAACGAAGTAAGTTAGTAGATAGACTTCATTTCCTTGCGGGCCCCACATATAAAGGCGTCAATATGTCTGATTATACTGTATTATTGGAATATGTTCTACCTGTAAGCAAAAGCTATAAAACTGAAATTTTACAAAAGTCAGACGAGCTGTACAAGAACAAACTTGAGTACATCCTTCCATTTGATACTGAACTGACTAGTGAGGCTGGAGACATTGAAATCCAGTTGACTTTCGCCAGTGTTGAAATGGATGTTGATGGAAAACCCACCCAGTATGTTCGTAAGGTTGGTCCTGGCGTGATTCATATTATTTCAATTAATAATTGGTCTGATATGATTCCCGACGCAGCTCTTAGTTCTCTTGATCAGCGACTTCTGGTACTGATTGGACAAACAAAAGCGTTGAGTGATCAGATGAATGCAACTATCAATAATAAGGCAGATGGTCTAAGCTATAAAAATAATATTTTGCAGCTTCTCTCACAGGGTAATCCTATTGGCAACTCAGTAAAGATATTCGGCGGATCTTCTGAAGATAATCCTGGTGGAGAAGATGGGACAATTCGGGTGATTGAGTTCTGATCACCCATTTTATTTTGGAGGTGAAAGAATGGCGAGTTACTCGAAACTTGGTTATGGCAATTCAACTGATGTCGATACTGCAATAGAAAATGGCGTAATCGATGGAAAGGACCTAGTTATCACAAAAGATACGTCGGAATTTATCTATATCCGAGACGATAAAACAAAACAAGTTATTCGTCCTAGAGAAAGATTGTTTAATACCGAAAGTGAAGCGGTTGACGTATTGAATGCGGACTCTGATACATATGCTGGTCAAACTGTTAAGATTCTTGATAAAAATGGAAAATATCTTCCATATATTGTTCAGAAATCTTCATCAGGTAAATTTATTATTGAACCGTTTGCCACTGAATCGACCGGGTTTGTGTGGCAAGAATTTTAATGCTATAAGGAGGATTATATTATGGCATCTGTTAAATTTTTGTATGGCACTAAAGCCAATTATGACGCTCTGCAGGTAAAGGATAATGATACCCTGTATTTCCTGACTGATACTCTGCAGTTCTTTAAGGGCACCAGCGAGTACACTAAGAGCGTGAAGAATGTAAGCGCCCTTCCTTCTTCTGGACAGATTCAGGGCGTGATCTATTTTCGTATGACTGATTACACCATGCATATCTGGAATGGCACTGAGTTCATTCAGATGAATAAGCAGACTGTAACTCAGATTCCTGCAAATGGTGCAAGTGATGATAACCTGCCGACTACCAAGGCTGTTGCGGATTATGTTAATGCAAAGATTGCAGCCGTTGAAGGTATCAAGGGCAAGTTCGTCACTGACGTCACCTATAATGCAGGCACTCTGAGCGTCGCAAAAGGTGGCGAGCCTGTTACTACTACTCTGACAGGTGTTGTTCATGAGCCCACCTATGATTCTAGCACTCGCACAATTAAGCTGCCTGTGTTTGGCGGTGACACTCTGACTATCGCCCTTGGTAAGGACCTTGTTGTTACCAGCGGAACTTACAATGCAAAGGATAAAAATATTGAGCTGACTATTACTAGTGGTGATGTAATTAAGATTCCTGTGGGTTCCCTGATTGACATTTATGTTGGTGTTGCAACTTCTACCGCTGAGGTTACTGTGTCTTCTGATAATAAGGTCAGCGTGAATGTTCGTGTGTCTGCAAAGGTTAACAATTCCATTGTCATTGAAGAGGATGGTCTGTATGTGGCCGTACCGGATGCTTACACCAAAGCCGAGATTGATAAGAAGATCAAAGCAATCAACGATGCTGCTACTGCTCATACTGGTGATAAGGTTGCGCATATTACTGCAGAAGAGCGTACTGCATGGAATGCCAAGATTGATGCAACTCAGCTGGCAACTGCAAAGTCTGAAGCAGTTTCTGCCGCTGCTGCTGATGCAACTAAGAAGGCAGATGCCGCACTGTCTGGTGCTAAGACCTATGCTGACGGTCTTAACACTGCTATGGATACCCGTATGAAGAATGTCGAAGGTGCGATTACCTGGAAGACCATTGCTTAATTAAACTTACATTACCTGCCATGTCAATTTTGATGTGGCAGGCTTATTTTTTTATATCGAAAAGGAGTATACGATGTCAAAGTTATCACTTTTAGAGATTGCACAATCTCAACTCGACACGACTCCAGTGATTGATGGACAGTTAATCATCTGCCTTGACACCGGAAACGCCTATCGAGATAATTCCGTAACTCATGTAAAAATCGGCAACGATTTGGAGGTTGTGAGCGAACTCCCTTTGGCTCCTCTCGCCAATAAACTTTATTATCTCCGACCCGATAAGCTGTACGCCTATAATGGTGGTGACTGGGTATTGTTGAATGACGGCGGGCAAGAATTTACCGGGGCAACGATGACTTCCACTGGCACAAAAGGTGCTGTCCCCGCCCCCGAAAAAGGCGGTCAGCGTTGGCTCGATTCAACTGGAAACTGGACTGTACCTGAAAATGCTACACAAGAGTCGGCGGGTTTTGAGTCACCGCTGGACAAAATCAAACTGGATGGCATTGAAGATGGTGCAAATAAATACGTCCATCCTACTTATGGTGAGCATACTATTGGGCTATATCAGATTGCCGTGGATGATGAAGGTCATGTATCTACTGCACAGGTTGTTACCTCAGACGATTTTGACGCGATTGGTGTAGCTCCAAAAGAACATTCACACGACATCGGGAAAATGATTGATATGTTGGATACGTCCGACACAGATGTAACTGACGGAGAGACTGTTATTACCGGCCAGCCCGTTGTGAATGATGATGAAACTACGACTACGAGGTACGCCCGCAAATCATTAGCTACTCTGTGGGCCTATATCAAAAGCAAAGCTTCGACTGTATTCGCTACAATCAATCATAACCATAAAATTCAGAGTTTAGAGGAATATACTACACGTATTTGGGATGCGACTGTTTCACGTACAAAGGGCACTGTGTTGGCAGCCCCGCAAGCTGCGGACGGCACAGCAACATTTCGTAAGCTGGACAAGAATGATGTTGGGCTTGGAAACGTTGACAATACGGCAGACAAAAATAAAAACGTGAATAGCGCTACAGTCGCCAGCAAACTCAGTACAAATGCTGGATCTGCAACCAATCCTATATATTTTGCCAATGGAGTTCCTGTGGCTGGAACATATACTCTGGGAAACGCTTCTTCAAAAAATATTCGTAGCCTTTCTGCTGCCGGAAATTCTGGATGGGCAAATCAAGCCACTGATGATGGATACGTTCCATCTATGTCGTTTATAACCTATTGGAATGGCGCGTATAGTGATAACGGCAGTTCCAATTTACAATATTGTGATCGTGGTAGATTTGGTACGATTGTGAGTAAGAGTAGCGGAGATTATGCGACTGCTGGACACACTCATAATAGTATAAAAGACATAGGCAATAATTCTTCAAATACAACATTTGCATATTCAAAAGTTGGTATGAATTATGGAGATTACACTTGGCTTGCTGGCTGGAATGGGTATGAACTTCGCGCCGTAAACAAGAGTCAATTTGCTACTGCCAGCCATACCCACGATGACCGGTATTATACCGAGAGTGAGATGAACACCAAGCTGAATGGCAAGGCGAACGCAAGCCACACCCATGATGACCGGTACTACACCGAGAGCGAGATAAACACCAAACTCAACGGCAAAGCCAACAGTTCCCACACTCACAACTACGCCGGGTCTTCGAGTGCGGGCGGCACGGCCAACTCGGTCAACGGCCTGACTTTTGCCGCCCAGACCACCGACCCGGGCGCAGGAAGCAGCCTTGCCACCAACAAGGTGCTCATCGTATACCAGTAAGGAGGTGAAACTTCAAAATGGCAAAAGCAGTTTATGTGGGCGTTGACAGCAAAGCCCGCAAGATGAAGAAAGCCTACATCGGCATCGGAGGCACGGCCCGCAAGGTCAAGAAGATGTACATCGGCGACAGCAGCGGCAAGGCGAGGCTGTGCTACAGCGCAGAGCTGGAATATGTGGGAACGGCGACACAGCTGAGTAAATACAGAATTTGGCTTGCCGGAACGACAGTTGGCGGGTATGCCCTGTTCGGAGGCGGCGGTTATGAAGAAGGTGAGGCCATAATGGACGCATATAACGCATCTCTCACCCGGACGACTGCAGCTTCCCTAAGCGTGGCAAGGCAAGAATTGACGGCGATAACGCTGGGGAACCACGCGCTATTCGTCGGTGGACGAAGCGGAAAAACGGCCTTTGGCACGGTGGATGTCTACGATGCATCTCTTACCCGGACGACCGCTACAGAGCTGAGTGTTGCCCGATATGACAGTGCCGCAGCAGTTGTAGGCTCCTATGCGCTGTTTGCTGGCGGCAGAGAAGGTGGCTTTTAGGTAATGGCACAGTCCGCCGTAGATGCATACAACACGTCTCTCACCCGGACGACTGCAACTCCGCTGTCCTGTGAGGCATTCGCCTGTGCGGGAGGTTCAGTCGGAGGGTATGCAGTGTTCAGCGGCGGTAGCGACGAGAACACGACTGGGACTCTCACTGACAGATTAATACACAGTACAGCGATTGTATGGACATATGATTCGTCTCTCACACTCGGCAAAGCTGCATTCATGAGTTGTCTCAGAGTAGTCCATTCCGCCGCAACCATCGGGAATCATCTTCTTTTTGCAGGAGGATGCAACACTGCTACGGAAAAATACCTCTCCACAGTAGATTCGTATAACGCCTCGCTGACCCGAAGCACTGCCGCCGAATTGAGCAGCGCAAAGATCGACCTAGCCTCGGCTACAGTGGGCGAATACGCAATGTTTGCAGGTGGCTATAAAGGCAACAGCGATGCAG